>Ga0208197_1000022_pt1 | contig 199477 bp, 176 predicted proteins | sample AD_JPNNA4_MetaG_FD_184444 | JGI IMG/M metagenome (GOLD analysis project Ga0208197, IMG submission 184444) | Active sludge microbial communities of municipal wastewater-treating anaerobic digesters from Japan - AD_JPNNA4_MetaG (SPAdes) (version 2) | ecosystem: Engineered > Bioreactor >...
TGGGTGCTTCAAGCTTGTTCTGAGTTCATTTGTACATTTTTGTAGACAATCTATGCTTGTCTGTGCTATAAGTTTTGATTACGAGACTGAATTTCGGAAACTCACTGGAAAATAAGCGAACCAAGAGTACTATAACCCAAAAATGCAGAACTTACAAAAGCGTTACGTTAGCGTTCTCACGTTGCAACGTTTGAAAGCCTGATATCAAAAACCGGCTGAAGCCCGTTGTGTGCGTGTACACGCCGGCTTCAGCCGGTAAAGAACAGATTACAGTATATAGGCGCTAGAGTGGGATATGCACAATCTGATCTTCGTATTCGCCTGGATTGGCAGCTTCCCAAATCAGCAGCAGGTCTTCAATGATCTGCCGCAGCGGCGCGCCTGGACGCAGCGTGAATATGCCAGGTATATGTCTATTTCTTGCCAGGTGTTCACGCAAGTGTTGTGGCATAGAGCGCCGGTTACGGGTAATCAAATGATATGATTCCTGTTCAAGCCACAACAAGATATTAGGATCGGCGGTTCCTAAGGACGGCGCTAATTCATCGCCTACGTACAGAACTTCGATAGTAGGTTGCCGCCGGCGCAATTGGTCGCCCAATGCACGCGCAGTGTTTTCATCTACGAGGTAACGTATTTTGTCCATCAGGCCGGCGTTTGCATCTGCATCTGACGACGCGCTTTCAATTCACGCAGCCGACGCACGGCGGCCGAGGGCCGTTGTTGTTGCGCCTGCCATTCAGCTTCTGCGTACACTCGCCAACGCTCTAAATAAGCTTCGACCTCTTGTGGGGCGTTTAAGTAATAGGTAATGGTAGCGTATACTTGCGCCAGAGTCAAAGCGCGATAACGCGCGGCAATTTCTTCTGGGCTGACACCATTGAGATAATCCTCTAATACGGTTTCAATCCCCACACGGGTGCCCTTGATGCGGATATCATCTGCACTGAGAAACTCAAAGTAATCGGTTAATTTCATTGGACGCACCTCGACTTCATACGCCACATTGATCAAAGCATTCTCCATATCGCACCTCCAATATCAGTATATGCCATAACAGGCCATCCGTCAACGGTGCGTTTACGTCCCAGGCATAACAAAGCGCGGACGATTCGCTCGCCCGCGCAGAAGTATGTTAGTTTGAGACCCGCGTTATTCGCTTATTGCTGAACAATTCGTGGCCGGCGGCTCCAACACCAAATCATACGGCTTGCGACACCAATAGTCGCCTGTCTCCGGGTTCCAGACGGCGACTGTTTGCCCGCGACATAAGTACTTTATCTTTGGTCCGTGTTCGGTTGTCAATGTTACACTCACAACAGACGGATGCCACAGATGACGGACAAGACCACTTGCATGTAACCAACGATGCAATATACGGCCCAATTTTAGAAAAAAGCGCCGTAAACGCACACCATAGCCCCATAACCACCCAACCGCCCCCCCCAGAACAGGGTATACCTTATTGTGTCTCTCTAAGTACCGGACACGGCCTATCAATTGTTTAGAAGTAACAAATTTCTGATCAGGAAGAAGTTCACTATCACCTTTTGTGACAAGCCCTTCTAAAGTACTTGATAAGACTCGATGCACGGTTCCAATCTTCCCATAATCGTGTTCCGCAAAACAGAAAGCTATGACGTCACCTGAGCGAACTGTTGGCAGAGCTACAGGTTCCAATAAGAGTATATCGCCTGGCCTAAAAGTGCCTTCCATACTCCGTCCACGGTACGAAAAGGCCGCGAAATGCGCTGGTTCGCATAAAAAATTCGGCATGTTTAGAAAAATTTCGTCGGATAGATTTATCTTAAAGTAATATTGCTCTACCCCTGATTCGCAGCAGAAGGCCCATTATAACAGTTTACAGCAGCGCCTGGACCATTGCTTGCACACTCATTATATGCAGTACTACCAGCTGGACAGTTATCACTATCGCCAGTAGTACAGTTACCACCTACGAGAACACTTGCATTACCGAGATCCAGTAGTTGCGGCTTCACATAAGCGATTTTAATACCTTGCTCTTCCTTCATGTTTGACCTCCTTGATAATTCACATACTATCGTCAATCAAATGCCATATCAATTTCTTTCACGAGAAAGGAAAAAAGATTCTTTGAACGGGTAAAACTCAATTCATAACCAGGTACCATCCGCGCCAGACTGGCAATCCAAGGGAATACAGCCCGGCCAAGATTTCTATCAGCATTGATATTCGGCCATACTTCATAAAATGCATTCACCAAGCACCGACAGACTGTCATATCATTCAAACGCGCCAAAGCAAATTCTTTCGCTTGAGATAAACTTAAAATGGTATTCACAGGAGTTAACACAAGATTAGCAAGCTGCTGTTCAGATAAGGTATAAAATTTACGTGCATCTGCACTTGCCATTCTCCAGCGATTGTCGTCGCAAGGCATCAGATATACCCAATCATCGGCTATCTGAGTGGCATAGGGACGCAATAGCTGACATACTGTGCTCTTACCCGTACCTGATTTACCAAGAAAAAGTAGCGCCTCACCATTGATAAGTACAGCAGAAGCATGGATAATTAACAACTTCCGGGTATCGAATATATTCTTAACCATAGGTCACTTGCCGTGCAGCAGGAAACAACCCACGCTCATCCAACTCAGCACACAACCAATGCGGTGAGACCAAAGTTCCATTATCCTGGTAGTTTTGAGCTACACAATAGGTCAAGCAACGCGGCGCATGAATACAGAGGCCGCATACTCCTGAGTACGGTCCATTTAGATCAGTACGTAACTGTAATAGCACCGAATGGTTTTGCCATACCTCGGCCACACTAATACTGCACACATTTCCAAAAGCCAAAGCTGGGATTGTCCGTCCAATGCCACATAATGCCATCTGCCCATCACCCAATATGCCCAGGATGTGACGCACGTGACATGCCCCATTGCTACCAGAATGCAATAACTCTCCTACCGTGTAGAATGCCAATGGCGTGCTCAGGATCAACGAAATAGGAGTTCGTCCTTGCAACTCACCGCGAATCCAATGCACCAATTCCAGGATTTCTTCCGCATCCAATGCCTCGCCGTGTTGATGTAGTGCAATGCCGCGCCCAGTAGATGTCACAGGGTTGAATTTCACGGAACCGGCGCCCGCATCCACAGCCATCTTTACCACATCTTCGATAAATTGTATATTGCCTTTGTGGACGCTCATAATCACCTGCGGCTTGTACCCCGCGTCCACCAGGTGCTTCAGCCCGCGCGTTGCGGCGTCGAAGCTGCCGGGCACGCGGCGGAAGGCGTCGTGGATTTCGGCATTGGGGCCGTCAAGGCTCACCGAGACGAACCACAGGCTCGTTTTCTCCTTAAGGTGCCGGGCCAACGCTGCATCAATCAGCGTGCCGTTTGTCTCCATGGTAAGAGATAACCCTTCGGCTGTCAAATAATCGGCGATCTCGACGAACTGCGGGTGCAGCGTCGGTTCGCCGCCGGTCAGCTTGGCGTTGCGCAGCCCGAGCGGCTTGGCCTCCGCCACGGCTTTGCGCAGCAGGTCCAGGTCCAGGCACTCGCCGGGATCGGGTTTGCCGTTCACAAAGCGCGGCGCGATCCAGCAGTGGCGGCAGTGCAGGTTGCAGCCGTCAGTCAGGTAGAGGTAGAAGGAGGTGAGCGGCGGCACGCCGTCGGGCAGGTTCAGGGCCGGCGCGGCCGTCTCGGGCGCGTCGTCGGGGAGGGGGTCACAGACGGTCATAAATCACCTCAACGGGTTCCATCAGGTCCTCATAATTGGCGCTGCTATGGGTATCCCAGAACTCCCAGAATGTTTCTAGCGAGTCGAAATTCTCAGGCAGTGTGTCTCTTAATCCCACGGATAATTTTAGCATAGTTTCTTCAACGTGATCTCGCCTGTCCAATATGCGACGTGATAATCGCGGCTAGTCCATCAAATCCACAAACTCATCAATGCTCAAGTTCGCCTGCCGAATTATTGCGCGTAATGTACCACGATCCAAAACTTTGTGATCAGGAACAACAATTTGCACAAATGGATCATCGCAGCGCAGAACAATATGACTTCCCGTCTGTCGCTTGCGATAGAAACCCATCCGTTCTAATACACGGACACATTCACGACCAGAGATAACGGGTAACTTGCTCATACGACTACAGACAAAAGCGCGAATTGCTCTTCAGGTATCGGTAGATCGTCTTCTTCGAGCGCGGCAATATAGACCTCGATGGCCTCGCGAATATTCTGGATAGCTGTTGCGCGTGTCTCGCCCTGACTCACGCAACCAGGCAATGTGGGACATTCCGCTACCCAATACCCATCTTCACCGGGATATACAAAGACCTGTCGCATCGTCTTTTCCATTTTACGTCACTCCTTATTTCCCCCGTACAGCGCGCGATTTGGAAATCGCAGCGCCATACCTCATTCAACGCTTGCGGTGGATCACAATCCACCGTTCTCCAGGACACGGATTGTGATCCGCGAAAAGCAGTGAAATTATAGCGTTATCCCCAACTAACGGCAGCGCGTTCTAAGACTTCTGTCACCCAACGGTCTATGGGTTTGCCTGTTTTTTCAGCCGCAATCACAACTTTCCGATGTTGCTCAGGCGATAATCGCACCGTGAACAAACCCATGTAGGGCCGATTAGGTTCCTCCTTGCGTTCGGCGCAAAAGGCCAAATAATCTTCTACCGAATCCTCAAACGCCTGGTGTAGTTCGTCCACTGTCTCGCCTTGAAAAGTGACCACATCACGGATGTTGATCACTTCACCGTGGAAGAGGTTCGCCTCGTCATCAAACTGGATATGAGCGATATACCCTTTATACTCCATTTCGTGTCAATTCGTGAAATTTGTGACAAGAACTTCACATCGCTCCGCCGGTCTCCAAAGCGTAATACGGGTCCTCGCCCTTGAAGACGCGATAGCAGTTCATCGGATTGCGGGCGTTCACCTCGCCGTTGAAGAAGATCGCGCCTTGCGGGCAGCCGCCCGTGCAGAACCCCTGGTAGATGCAATCCTGGCACGTCTCTAACGATTGCAGCGGGATGGTGTGGCGCTGCCGCAGCATCACCATCGTGGGGTGCGAGAGCCACACCTGCTGGAAGTCGTCCTCGCCGATGACGCCGAGCGCCAATCCACTCAGATTGTGGCAGGGGACGATGGCGCCGTCGTGCAGTACATCCAGCTTGCTCCACATGCCGCCGCAGCCGCACAGCGTCCCGCGGCCGGGGAAGCCGGTCTCGCCCCGCGCCAGCGCTGCCTCGATGCGCTCGGCTTCGCGCGCCAGGGCCAGCGGGCCTGCCGTCGCGCCGATGCGCCCGTTGTAGCGCGCCACGAGGTCGGTGAGGGTTTGCATGGCCTGGCGGCGCTGTGCAGGGGTTAGCAATATATTCTCCTCCTGGCGTTCGACGATGCCGCAGGCATAGGCTTCGTTGGTGCTGAAGCTCTTCAAGCCCACGTCGTCCAACAGCAGGTGCGCGATGTTCTCCAGGTCATCGATGTTGTGGCGGGTGATCGTCACGCGCACCGTCATCGGGAAGCCCGCCTCTACCAGCAGCCGCAAACCACGGATGGCGCGGTCGAAGCTGCCGGGGCGTGTCTTGTCGTGGATTTCCGCCCGCGAGCCGTCAATCGAAATTTGGATCGAGTCCAGGCGCAGGCGGCGCTTGCCCTGCTCAAACTGCGCGAGCGTTTTTTCGGTGATGAGCGTCCCGTTGGTCAGCAGGCCGTAGCGCATTCGGCTGGTGATCACGCCGTCGATCAGCTCGAAGAGGTCGGGCCGGGTGAAGACCTCCCCGCCGGTCAAGGTCACGCGCTGCACGGCGAGGTTGCCTAGCTCTGCGAAAAATCTTAGCCACCGCTCGGTCGGCAAATCGCGCAGCGCCACCATCTCGTCGGCGTAGAAGCAGTATTTGCAGCCCAGGTTGCACCGCCCGGTGATGGCGATGTCCACCGACTTCGGCGCGCCTATGACTTTGGGGAGGGAGAGATTGTCCAACAATAAGCTCCTGAAATATGTCGTTTGAACATTCCTACTGTCTTTATGTTGCTATACTCGCACGCAAAATCGCAATAACCGCTTCGACCACCTATCCGAAAGCGTCTGCTCGCAATACGCCCACTTGAGCCTTTATTAACTCGTGGTTTGCGGTAAACAACTTGCCTGGACGGGCATAGCTCGTTGTGCGTAACGAGCATGCAAGAAAACTAGCGTCTGTCAGTTCAATAGCTTGAGCGTCCCTATATGGATTACTGGTGATTTGGCATAGAATCGAATCCCCTTGCGCAACCTTTGCCAGCACAACCGCTGGCCGCAGTTTCGCTTTCGATAAATCCGAAAATGGAAATGGCACTAAAACGACTGCGCCAGTTGCAGGTGTGACCACGCGGCATCTTCCTCTGGACGATTCCAATCTTCAGCAAGTGCAGCTTCGCTGAGTAAAGCCGTTTCAGCAATGCCACCATACCACTCCTCATCTAAAATGGTCACGATGGCGCGTCGTGCTGCCGTAAAACGGATTGGCGACAGAAGGCGTACTTTTCCTTTTTTATCAATGACAGCTTCGACAGCTTGAAGCATCTGCTCACCTCCGCTTACGATGCCCGGCGTCCCAAATCTTCGATAAAACACAATTGTAGAGCACACCTCTAGAACTGCACCACACCTTGGTAGACGCCGACAAAACCCCTGGCGACGAGTTGTTCCATAAATTCGTCCACATCCCCCGCGACGCTGTCTTCAGGGACGTTGTTGCAGCGGCTCACCAGCGCCGCGACGACCGCCGCTTTGTCGCGTGGCTTGCGCAGCGCCTCCCAGATCAGCAGGCCAGTGGTGTTGATGACGAGCACCGCGTCCGTATCGGGATTGAACAACAGCGCACCGTCCGGCCCTTCCTCGCGGCACGACACGTCGGGATTGACGATGTACAGTGTGGGTTCAGGTGTATTCATAGTTAGCCTCTTGTTATATAGTCGTCACGCGACTCATATTTGGTCTTCGACAACTTGGGATGACACCGCTTCAACGATGCCGAGTTGTTCCATCTGCCCCAGGATGATCCGCGCATCTTCCAAAATCATTTCAAAGGGCTGCTGATAATCCGCCGCCATCGCTGCCGCGACCTGTTCCAGCGGGGTTTCTCCATCCAGGCGGTTGACCAGGTCGCGCGCGGTCGCGTTCAGCTCCACCAAGCGCAAGTCTTCGCAGTGCAGCGCCAACGAGCGCTCGCCAAAATCTTCGATGGCGACGACGGGGTTCAGGCGATAGATTGGTGTTGTGTTCGACATTGGATTTAACATAACCGGTTAGAAACCACCCCTCTGTCAACAATTATACCTTTACTTTGCATAAGTCAACCGAAATTGATCCGTTCAGTCCGTTACATCTGTGTTTCAATTGGGTTGTAACCCTGCCACATGACGTCAGCGAACCTGATACATCTTACCCAAACCTGTCTTCCTGTCACTGGCGTTCAGCGACAAAAAACGACAGTTTTTCTCAGAACTTCGCCAGCGCACCGTACAAATCGGGCCGGCGATCTCCCACGGTATCCAGCTCGAACGCGTCGGGACGCAGCACAATGCGCTTCTGGCGCGCCTGCGCCGGCTCAATCTCGGCGTAGCAGATCTCCTCGCCGGCGTCAGCTTCCACCAGCACGTTGCCGCCTGGATCGGTAATCTGGCTATGGCCGAAGAACCAGAAGCCGCTCTCCTCCCCGCAGCGATTGCAGGCGAGCAGGAACACGCGGTTCTCCAACGCGCGCGTGCGCGTGACCAGGTACGGCGCGTTCTGTGAGCCGTCGGGCCAGTTGGTGGGCAGTGCGATGATGTCCGCGCCCACCAACGCCAGTACGCGGGCTGCCTCCGGGAAGCGCAGGTCGTAGCAGATGATGATGCCTACGCGCCCAATCGCGGTCTCACACACGCGGAAGCCGCTGTCGCCCGGCGTCGTGAAGCGATCCACGCCCAGGAGCGGCAGGTGCGCTTTGCGGTACACGCCGACCACGCCTTCCGGGCCGACCAACGCGGCGCTATTATACACATTCTCAATGCCGTCGCGTTCGAGCAGGCCGACGACGGCGTAAGCGCCGGTTTCGCGACAAGCCGCTGCCAGCGCGTCGGTCGCCGGGCCGGGGATGGTTTCCGCTGCCGCATAGCCGGCTTCCAGCGTCGCAAAGCCGTAGCCGGAGACCGCGCACTCCGGGAACACCACCAACCGCGCACCCGCTGCCGCCGCTTCGCGGAGCAACGCGAGAATGCGCGCCAGATTTGATTCATTTTGTCCAAGCTTAGGGTCCATCTGCGCCACGGCTACTTTTACGTTCATTGTTTCTCCCTTGTCAGCAGATTAAGCAGATTGAATTCGTGTAAATTCGTGAAGATTCGTGGTTAGCGCCGCACGTAATGATTGTTGCACGTCTTCCGGGGGGCGGGTGGCATCAATGATGCGCCAGCGCGACGGTTCGGCGGCGGCAAGTTCCAGGTAGCCCGCGCGCACACGCTCGTGGAAGGCCAGCGCTTCGCGGTCGAGACGGTTCAATTCCCCGCCGCCGCGCGCGCGACGTTGCAAGCCGATTTCCGGGGAGACGTCCAGGTACAGCGTCAAATCGGGGATGAGACCCTGCACGGCGAACTCCGTGATGACGCGCAAGGTCGCCAGCGGCAAGCCGCGCCCGTAGCCCTGATAGGCATAGGTGCTATCGAAATAGCGATCGCACAGGACGAGTTTTCCGGCGTCCAACGCGGGGCGAATCACTTCCGCCACGTGCTGCGCGCGCGACGCGGAGTAGAGCAGAATCTCGGCCTGAGGGGCCATTTCGGTGTGGGCGCAATCGTGGACCACGGCGCGGATGGCCTCGCCGATGCGCGTGCCGCCTGGCTCCCGCGTCGTCACCAGCGGATAGCCCTGCGCAGTCAACCATTCAGCGAGCCAACGCGCCTGCGTCGTCTTGCCGCTGCCATCCGGCCCTTCCAACGTGATAAACAGTCCTTTCATCACCAATACGCGCTTTCCTTGCGTAAAAACGTGAAACGTAAGAGAACCTTACGCTTTACGTTTTACGCTTTACGCCTTACGTTTTAGCTTTCGCGGAAGATACGCACGCTGCGATTCGGCTCCTTGCCGTGCGATTTCGAGACAAGATTGGCGTTTTGTGCCATCTCGTGTTGGACGCGCCGGACGAAGGAGTTTTGCGGCGCGAGGTCCACCGCCTGTTCTTCGCCGCCGAGCACCCGCTGGATGGCGCTTTCGGTCTCTTTCAACGCCAGAGTGTAAGGGTCAGTCTCCTCTGCGGAGAGTTGGAAAAGGTCCGTCAGGAAAGATTCCATCTGCGCGGCGGTGTTCGCCCGCAACGCGAAGACCGGGATGTTGCTGCGCTCGGCATCCACCACGATGCTGGGCCGTTTGCGATAGTACTGCTTGGATGTAACCAGCACGTGCGCCTCGCCCAGATTGTCCACGATGCGCACCGGCACGTGGAGCACTTGCGCGGCGCGGATCAGCCGGTTGCGCGCCACGCCAAAGGGATAGACGCGCTTCTCCTTCAACTTGCGGCGGCTGACGATAGTTTTGGTCGTCTCAGGGTTCCAGGCGAGCGCGGGACGTTCGTCCTCGTCGTCCCGGTCTCCCTGCGCCCAATCGAGCTGCTCCATACGCACCTCGCCGTCGTCGTCGCGGTAACGCAGCACGTCGGGACGGGGGTGACCTCGCAGCAGCGCATCCACAGCCTGGGCCACGTCGTCGCGCACCAACACCCGCTGGCGATCCTGGATTTCGACCAGGACATCGAAGGTGGGCGGGGCGCGGCGTTCCAGCACCGATTTCTGTGTGCCGCGCCGGCGCGCTTCCTCGTCGGAGAGCGTGACGCTTTCGATGCCGCCGACCAGGTCAGAGAGCGTGGGGTTGAGCAGCAGGTTTTCGAGCGTGTTGCCATGCGCCGTGGCAATCAATTGCACGCCGCGCTCGGCAATCGTGCGGGCGGCCATCGCCTCCAGTTCACGCCCGATTTCGTCAATGACGATGACCTCCGGATTGTGGTTCTCCACCGCTTCGATCATCACCTCGTGCTGCAAACTCGGCAGCGAGACCTGCATCCGCCGCGCGCGGCCAATCGCCGGGTGCGGGATGTCGCCATCCCCCGCGATTTCGTTTGACGTATCCACGATGACCACACGCTTCGTCTCCGCGAGGACGCGCGCGGCCTCGCGCAGCATCGTCGTCTTGCCCACGCCAGGCCGGCCAAGCAGCAACACGCTGTTGCCGGAGGCGATCAGGTCATCAATGATGGCAATCGTCCCGAAGACTGCGCGCCCCACGCGGCAAGTGAGGCCCACCACCGCGCCCTTGCGGTTGCGGATGGCGGAGATGCGGTGCAGCGTCCGGGCGATGCCGGCGCGGTTGTCCGCGTCGAAATCGCCGACGCGCTCGACGACACAATCAATGTCCTCCTGGGTCACTTCGCGCTCCAACAACACGAGTTCTTTGTCGGTATAGCGCGCCGTCGGCACGCGGCCCAGATCGAGAATCACTTCCAACAAGTCGTCGCGGCGGCCTTCCTTTTCCAGCACGTCCTGGATCGCGGGCGGCAGCACGTGCATCAGCGCATCCAAATCGTCTACAATCAATTGAGTTGCTTTTGTCATAAGGTTTTCTAGTCTATGAGTCGAGTCAGGGTTTATTTTGCTGTGATGATTGTACCACAAAGTCGGATAGTCAGGTAGTCTGGTTGACATCCATCCCTTTCCATTTACAATTCAGTTCGCAATTTGCCATTTATTATTTTCGGAGGGGCCATGAACAAGAAATTCACCAGCGCCGAAATTCGCCAGGCTTTCCTGGATTTTTTCGCCGAGCGCGGGCACACCATCGTGCCGAGCGCCAGCCTTGTGCCAATAGATGACCCGACGCTGCTGTTTACCAACGCCGGCATGAACCAGTTCAAGGACGTTTTTCTGGGGACGGGAACGCGGCCCTACACCCGCGCCGTGGATACGCAGAAATGTATGCGCGTCTCCGGCAAGCACAACGATCTGGAGGATGTCGGCCACGATGGCACCCACCACACGCTCTTCGAAATGCTCGGCAACTGGTCGTTTGGCGACTATTACAAAAAAGAGGCCATCGCCTGGGCCTGGGACTTGTTGACCCGCGTGTACGGGCTGGACAAAAACCGGCTCTGGGCCACTATCTTCGAGGACGATCAGGGGAATCTGCCGCGCGACGACGAAGCTGCTGCGTGCTGGCGCACCGAGACCGACATCAACCCCGATCACATCCTCCCATTTGGCCGCAAGGATAACTTCTGGATGATGGCCGACACCGGTCCCTGCGGCCCCAACAGCGAGATCAACTACGACCGCGGCCCGGAGGCCTGCGATAAACAAGGTGTGCCGGGCCACGTCTGCCGCGTCAACGGCGACTGCCCGCGCTTCACCGAAATCTGGAACCTGGTGTTCATCCAGTACAACAGCCTCGGCGGTGGGCAACTGGAACCGCTGCCGGCCAAGCACGTGGATACCGGCATGGGCTTCGAGCGCATTGTCGCGTTGCTGCAAGGCGTCCCCACCAACTACCACACCGACCTGTTCTGGCCTATCATCGAGAAGACGCAAGCTCTGGCCGGACACACCGACGCCGAGCGCGAGGCCAATATCGTCGCCTACCGCGTCATCGCCGATCACATCCGCGCTGGCGTGTTTCTCGTGGGCGATGGCGTGCTGCCGTCCAACGAGGGCCAGGGTTACGTGCTGCGGATGGTGCTGCGCCGCGCCATCCGCTATGGGCGCAAGCTCGGCTTCACCCGGCCCTTTATGGCGGAACTGGCCGACGTGGTCATCGGGATGATGGGCCACGTGTTCCCGGAACTGCCTGCGCGCACCGATTTCATCAAGGCCACCATCACCAGCGAGGAAGAGCGCTTCCTGCGCACCCTCGACCAGGGTTTGGCCCGGCTTGACCTGGTGATTGCCGACGCCAAAGCGCGCGGCGAGACCGTCATCCCCGGCAACGCGGCCTTCTTCCTGCACGATACGCTGGGTCTGCCATTTGAGGTCACCCGCGACATCGTCGCCGAACACGGTCTCACCGTGGATGAAGCCGGCTACCGCGTCGCCCGCGAAGAGCAACGCGCGCGTGGACGGGCCGCGGGCGAGTTCCAGATGGAGACCGATCAGCATGACCTGCTCTATCCCATCCTCCACGATTGGATTGAGGATCAGGAATGTGGCCGCGACCTCGGTTTTGATCCATACAGCGCCCTGGAGATCAAGGCGTGCGTGGCCGGCATCGTCCGGGGGGATGGTTTGGATACCGAAGCCCTGGCTGGCGAGGCCGTCGAAATCGTCTTGAGTAAGACCTGCTTCTACGTCGAATCCGGCGGGCAGGTATCCGATACCGGGCGCATCGTCGGCCCGGATTGGGAAGTGGCGGTCGAGGATGTGCGCCGTCCCATCGAGGGGATGATCGTCCATATCGGGCGCGTCGTCGCCGGGCATCCGCGCGTGGGCGATCCGGTCATCGCGCAGGTGGATGCCGCGCGCCGTTGGGATACGATGCGTAACCACACTGCCACGCACCTGCTGCATCGCGCGCTGCGGGATGTGCTTGGCAGCCACGTGGCGCAGGCAGGGTCGCTGGTCAGCCCGGAGCGGCTGCGCTTCGACTACAATCACGAGAAACCGCTCACCGCCGAGCAGCGCGCGGAGATCGAGCGCCGTGTCGTCGAGGCGGTGCTGGCGAACTATGAAGTCAACGCCCGCCAGGAGGCCTACCGCGACGCGCTGGCGCAGGGCGTCACCGCGCTCTTCGGCGAGAAATACGGCGAGGTGGTGCGCGTGCTGCGGGTGGGCGACGCCAATGCGCCGTTCAGCCAGGAGTTGTGCGGCGGGACGCACGTCACCCGCACCGGCGACATCGGCCCGTTCCTCATTGCCTCCGAAAGCGGCATCGGGGCGGGATTGCGGCGCATTGAGGCCGTCACCGGGCGCGGCGCGCTTAAGATGATGCAGGCGGCGCGCGCGCGCCAGGAGCAGGCCGCGGCTTTGCTCGGCGGCGCGGTGGATGAGCTGCCGCAGCGCGTCGAGCGTCTGCAACACGAGCTACGCGAGGCGCACAAGGAGATCGAGGCGCTCACGCGCAAGCTGGCCCGCGCCGATTTCCAAACGTTGCTGAACAACGTGGTAGACATTGACGGCGTCCCGGTGCTCGCCGCCAGGGTGGATGTGCCCGACGCCGATACGCTGCGCGAGATGGCGGACTGGTTCCGCGATAAAATGCAGGGCGGCGTCATTGTATTGGGCACAGTGATTGACGACAAACCGCTGCTCATCGCGGCGACGACCAAGGCGCTCATCCAGGAACGCGGCATCCACGCCGGCAACCTCGTGCGCGACCTGGCGCGCGTGGTGGGCGGCGGTGGCGGGGGACGCCCCGATATGGCGCAGGCCGGCGGGCGCGATGCGTCTAAACTGTCGGAGGCGCTGGACAAAGTCCCGGCGCTGCTGCGGGCCATGCTGGCGCAGTAAATACCGGTTAGAGGATAAACGCAACCTGTGAACATCATACGCATTACGCCAGCCGATGACCGCTACACCATACGCGCGGCGTTAAACCATTCGACGGAACAGCGCGTCCTGCTGGTGCTGCCGTGGGATGTAGAAAAGGGGTGGATGCACCCCCTGGATTACGAAGTGCTGTTCCGCGCGGCGCAAGAGCGCGAGTTGGAGGTCGCCTGGGTCATTGACGACATTGCGCGGCGACCTCTGGCGCGTGCGGCAGGATTTCCGCTGTTCACCAGCGAAACAGCCGCTCAGGAACACCTCACGCGCAAAGGCGCATTTCCGCCGCTGCGCGCGCCCAAGAAACCGGCGCGCCCGCGCCGTCCCTGGTGGGCCGAAGAACCGCAACGGCCCAAACCGCCGCGACTGCGCCGCCAGCCAGTGTGGCTGATCGCCCTGGAACTGGGTGTGATGGGCGTGGTGTTGATCACATTGATGGTCGCCGCGTTTCTGGCGGGGCCATCGGCGCACATCGTCCTCACCCCCCAGGGGATGACATACTCGCGCGTCGTCGCCGTCTCGGTGGACCCGACACTGACCGAGGTGGATGTGCAGCGCGGCATCATCCCCTCGCGGCGCATCGGCGACGAGTTTGAGGGCTATGTGGAAATCGGCACCAGCGGCCGGGGGTTCTCGCTCTCCGGTCGCGCCAGGGGGCAGGTACTCTTCACCAATCTGCTCGGCCAGGATTACCGCGTGCCCGCCGGCACCATCGTCCGCACGACCGCCGGGTCGTACCCGGTGCGCTTTGCCACCACCCAAGAGGTGATCATCCCGGCCTTTGGGCAAGTGATGGCGCCTATCGAGGCCCTGGATGAAGGGCCAAGCGGTAATGTTGATCCCTACCAGATCAACCTGATCGAAGGGGTGGTCGGCTTTGCGGCACGGGTGACCAATCCCGATGCAACCTCCGGCGCGCAGAGCACCGCCGTCGCCACCGTCACCGATGCCGACCGCGAACGGGCATGGAACCTGGCAGCGCAAAAAGTGATGGCTGAAGCCTACAACGGCCTGCAAGACCCGGCCTACCTCGAACCGGGGGAGTTTTTGCCCAACCAGGCCCTCATCATCCAGGCCACGCCCAAGCAGGCGTACACGCACATGACCGGCGAGCAAACCCCCGTTTTGGGATTGGCCTTGCGGCTGCTGGTCACCGGTCAGGCCATCAACGTGGCGAATGTGCAAGCCGTCGCCTACCGGCAACTGGCGACCCAATTGCCGGCGGGCTATGTGTTGCGGGATGCCCGTTTCGAGTACGGCGAGGCCGCCGAAGAAGACGTCGGCCCGGGGTTATTCACTTTCTACGTGACCACGTATGGTTCGGCCAGTGCGGAGATTGATACCGAAGAAACCCTGCGCCTGATCCTGGGCAAACCCAAAGAAGAGGCGGCAGCGATTTTGGCGGAAAATCTGCCCCTGGCGCAACCACCGATTATCACCGTGCAGCCAGACTGGTTCCCCTACATACCCTTCCTGCCCATCCGCACCGTCATCGAAATCGTCCCGGTGGACTGGCAAGGGTAAACGATGCGCTTTCTGGCCCTGGACCTGGGTGAACGACGCATCGGCGTCGCCATCAGCGACACACTGGGGATGCTGGCGCGCCCACTCGAAATCTTCCAGCGCACCTCGCGCGCGGCGGACTTTGCCCACATCAGCGCGCTGCTCCACCTGCATCAGGCTGACGCCGTCGTGGTAGGACTGCCGCTCAATATGGACGGCACGGAGGGCCGGCAGGCCGCGTGGATCAGAGATTACAGCGCGGCGCTGGCCGCAGCCCTCGCCATCCCTGTCCATCTCTGGGATGAGCGTCTCACAAGTGAAGAGGCCGCCGACGTGATCCGCGATCAGGGTAAAACCCCAAGCAAAGGTACCATTGACGCCGTCGCAGCAGCATTGATCCTGCAAGGCTATTTGGATGCACGGCGCAATAGGCCGACGGGATCAACGGACTGAACACTGTAGGGCGAGTTGACAACTCGCCCTACAAACTCAATTCACAAGAGGTAGTGTATGAAACGTGGGGTGATAGTATTGAGTCTTCTCCTGGCGACCTTCGTGTTGCTAGGGTGTTCACTGGAATCGCTCTATCTGAGCTTCTACATCGAGAGCAAATCCGAAGAACTGGCGCAGCCGGCCGGGACCGACAATACGCCGGTGCGTTTCACCGTCGAACCCGGTGAGAGCGTGGCGCAAGTGGCCGGCGATCTCAAGGCGCAAGGGCTGATCACCGATAACGAGCTATTCCGCCGCTATGTGCAATACAAGGGGCTGGATGCCGGCATCCAGGCCGGAACATACACCCTCCATAAAGCGATGACCATCCCGGAAATCGCACGGGCGCTGCAAAAGGCTGAGGCGCAGGAGCAGCAAGTGACCATCCCCGAAGGGAAACGTCTGGAAGAAGTCGCCGAATTCGTCGCCAGCCAGACGACCATCCCGGCGGATATGTTCTTACAGATGGCGCAAACCGGCTGGCAAGGCTCGGATTTGCCGCAAACCTATGGCTTTCTAGCGCACGTTCCCATCACGGGGACGCTGGAAGGGCTGCTTTTCCCTGATACATACCGACTGCCGTTGGATGCAACGGCGTATGATTTGATTGACCGGATGCTGGCGAACTTCGCGCGCCAGGTCACGCCGGAAATTCAGCAGCAGTTCACGGATCATGGCCTGAGCTTCTACGAGGGGATTGCGCTGGCGTCCATCGTGGAGCGCGAGGCCGTGATTGACGATGAGCGCCCGGTCATTGCGGGCGTCTTCTACAATCGCCTGCGCGATGGCTGGCCGCTCTCCTCGTGTCCCACTGTGCAATACGCGCTCGGCTACCGTCCCGACGAGCAAAGCTGGTGGAAGCGGCAACTGTTCTTCGGCGACCTGGAAGTGGATTCGCCGTACAACACCTATCGTCATCAGGGTTTGCCGCCCGCGCCCATTGCCAATCCCGGCCTGCGCTCCATCCAGGCGGCGGCCAATCCCGCCGAGACAGAGTATTACTTCTTTATGGTGGACTGCGTCAAAAACGACGGCAGCCACTTCTTCGCGCGGACCGAAGCCGAGCATCTGGTAAACTTCGAGGCGTGCGGGGGCGTGATCAGCACACCGTAAATAAAAACGTAAAACGTGAAACGCAAAGGGAGACCCTTCCGTTTCACGTTTTACGTTTTATGTTTTAGCCGGTATTACGGCGTAGAGGTCGGCGTCGGCGACGGTGTAGGCGTTGGATACCAGCCAATACTGCCCGTCCCGGCGCACGGATTGTAGTCCCAGCCCAGCGTGACGCGGAAATCAACCTGGCTGCCCTCGGTGGGTTCGGCGGTCACGTCGCTTTGCTTGCGGCGATAGAGGGTCAGCAATTTGGCAAGCGGTGATCCCTTGCTGGTCGTCGTATAGTCGGTGATGACGGTGCGGGCGACATCCTCAGTCTGCTGAATCGCCGGCACTTCGAAGCCTTCCAACCGCAAACGATAGGCCGCCACTTCGCCCCAACTGCTGTTGCCGGAGCCATTCCACACTTCCACGCGATAAGCGCGCTGCGCCGCGCGGCTGGTCACGGGAGGCTGCGCTGCTTCCTGCATGAATTCGTATAGCGCATCGCGGTGTGGGGCCAACACTGCGCCCCGCAGCGCCACGGACATAGACTGTAATAAAGTTTCGCCGCGAATAAAGCGGCTCTTGATGTCGCGCATATCCAACTTCATCGCCACCGGCGCGAGGTAAAGCATCTCCGGCAAGCCCATATCCGTCACTACCGACTCTTTGTAAACGTTCCACAGATCAGGAACGCGGGTGAGCATATTCTGGTTCAACGCCTGCTCCAGGATCGCGCGGAGCACCTGCTGCTGGCGGCGATGGCGGTCGAAGTCGGAAGTGTTCCAGCGGGAACGCACATACCACAAGGCGAACTTCCCGTTCAGATGCTGCACGCCCGGTTCAAAATCAATGTCCGTCTGGCCGGTCTCGGACTCTGGGTCGGGATAGGTATCGTGGAAACCACACTCGACGACAATATCCACGCCGCCTACGGCATCTACGATGGTACGATAACTGTCAAAGTTCACCATCGCGTAATAGTGAATGGGGATGCCGAAGTTGTACTCAATCGTGGCCTTGATCAGCGCGGGGCCGCCGCCGGGATAGCCAGTCGTCTTTGCCCGTAGATAGGCGGTGTTGATCTTGTCCAGTCCCCACGTGGGAATCCAGGCATAGAAATCGCGGGGGATCGAGATCATGCTGACCGATGGAACGTCGGGGAAGATCGAGACAATCAGCAAAACGTCAGTGCGGGCGATTTGTCCGCCGGTGCTGTCGCTGCCAAGAAGCAGGATGTTGATCGTGCCTTTCGGCTGTTCGATCAGGGGCATCGGCGTCGGCTGTTCCAGCGGCGACGTCACCATCGTTGACGTGGTCAATACCGGCGTGGCGGCGACCGGAAGGTCAATCGAGGCGGGTGTGGGGGTAGCCGTGGCCGTCGGCGTCGCCGTGGGCAAGGGCGTGCGCGTGGGCCGCGCAGTCGGCGTCCAGGTAGGCGGGCGCGGCATCGCCGTATCCGCGGGCGGTGTTACTGTAGAAGTCGGTGTCGGCGGCGGCACTGTTGCCGAGTCATAGACGGTGGGCGTCACCACCACCGTCACTTGGGGCGCATGATTATGTCCCCACGCCTGAACACCAACCACAACCAAAACGATCAATGCGGCTAAAATCAGCCACTCAAGCACTTGTGTAAAACGTCTCATGATCAAACCTGGTCACAAAAACATAAAACGTAAGACGTAAATTTCTTACGTTTTACGTTTTCGAATTTCGTTGATTAAACAGAACACTCTCGATCATACCACGCCCCGCAGGAAAAGCAATTTGACAGTCATACCTTTTTCGTTAGGATAGGGCTATGGCAAAGGGCAAGGTTGGACTGGGACGGCGCGGCGAGACGCTCGCCGCGGAGGCATTGCAGCGGCGTGGATTCAGCATTGTGGCGCAGAATTGGCGCTGTCGTGAGGGGGAAGCGGACCTGATCGCACAGCGCGCCGGCGAGTGGTACTTTGTCGAGGTACGCACCCGGCGTGGAAGCGGCTACGGCAGCCCGGAAGAATCGCTCACGCCGCGCAAGCTCGCGCGTATGGAGGCCGTCGCCCGGCGCTATCTCAGCGACCAGGGCGCAGACGACGCGCCAGATGTCGCGCCAGATGCGGCCTGGCATCTCAGCTTCGTTGCCGTGGCGCTGGACAACGCGGGACGACTTGAACGAGTCACAGTGTATCTCGACCCTGAGAGCGAGCCGTGGGAGATGATGTAACAAAGGGGCTTGTGCAGAACACAAGCCCCTTCACACAACAACAAAAGCGCAAGCTACGGCGTTATACAGCCCAACAATTCACACAGCGAATTTTTCTGCACACCCTGCAATTGCTTGAACGATCGAGGCCCGTTCGGGAGAACATAGCCCACCCGCGGAACGACGGGATCAAGTTCAACATCAGTCGCCGCCATGCCAGAATACGTGATCTGCAAGTAGGGTATGTAGCCAGAACCAGCTTCTTTCGTCGCAAAACTGCGCCAGGATGAATCAGAACCAGACTGTTCTGGCCCACGCAGCATGACGCCGTAATTAGGCAACGTCCCGTTGACCCAACCCCGCACCAGATTCGTTACGTCAATCGAGTACCAGCCAAACGAACCATCAGCCGCGATCAACGCGACAGAACCGTACGCCTCGCCAACGCTAGGCGCGGTGTTCCAGGTAACACTGCCCTCGGACCAGTTCGAGCCAATGCGATAGCTCGTGACGGTACGTGAGCGGTTAGCGTAGTCGTAGTAACCAACATAGTACACCCGAAGAACCGCGCTGTTGATGTAAGTACCGGCAGAAATTGCAGAGATGTCGAATTTAATCAAACTACGCACGATTTGTCCTGCAGGACTCAGATAATCATCATAGCCCGCCCACATATCCGTGGTTGCGCCGGCATTGTTGCCCGGATACCCTTGCAGGATGCAGGCGTCTGCGGTGGCATTGAACCGCGTCGGTGGAGCAACGGTCGCAGATTGAACATTGCTCCACGAACCATAGCCGTATGCATTATAGCCTCTGACGCGATAGTAGTAAGTCCCGTTAGGTTTGCCAGAAACATTCCAGGATGTTAACGTACCGCTGTAGACTGTCGTTGCGCCCGTAAAAGCCACATTTGTCGCTTCCTGCAATTCATACGTTGAGGCCAGGTCCGCCGCGCTCCAACTCACTGGATAGTTACCATCGCCATCACTGTTTTCAATCGCGCTCAACGTCGGCGTGTAGGGGAGCGGGGGATAGCGCCGTATAACAACGGGCAGATAGACACGGAAATTCTCAACATCGCGGAAGGTGATGATGAACGTGTCCGTATCCGTCAGCCCGCCGGTATCCATCACCTGAACTTCGACCGGCACAGTACCCGTGAAGCCCGACGTTGGGTTAATGTCAATATACCGGTTGCTGTCAAGGGACACACCGGCATCGGCTGGCGGCGCGTTGGTGATGGAGAAGGTAAGGTCGGCGTCATTATCCAGAACATCGTAGGTGTACTGCCACAAGTCAATAGCATTGTCCCGGCTCTCGCCCAAGCCAAGTGTCAGATCCGGCAGACTGGCAAGGGTCGGCGCGGTGTTAGCTACGTTGAAGATGCCAGAAGCAACCAGAGCGTAAGGTTGCGGCCCATGCGGGACGTGGAAGCCATTTACTGTGACGGTGTACATACCGGTCGCTGGGCTGGCGATGTCAATGCCTTGCACGTTATTGACACGATCGTGGGTCGCTGAAGGCGAACCGTCACTGTTGAGCGCTTTGTTCGGATAGTAGATGGTCCCACCAGGGCCGGTGATGGTCAGATCCAGGTCGTTGACCAACGCGCCATCGGACATCGGCGAGCCGGGATAATCCGTCCACACCACCGTCACACGGAACGGCGCGGCGGAACTGGTAATCTGATAATTGTAGACATCGGAAGCAGCGGTGCCCAGGCCGGTCGTCTGATCTACGTAGACCATCGCGCGCGGCGCAGTGGGGAAAATGCTATTCTGGATGTTGACGCGCCCCCATCCGGCAACGTTCGTGGGCCGGGTCGCGGGGATTTCCTGCGTCGCACCGGTGCCATACTGGCCGGGGTAGATGTCTGTCGCGCCATTGATCAGCGTGGCCTTGATCAAGGCCGCCGACGGTGTATTGTACCCCTTGACATCGGTATAGAACTGGCGCACAATCGCCGCTGCCCCCGCTACCAGTGGGGTGGACATGCTGGTGCCGCCCATGTACATATAATTCGTATCAATGACGCCCCAACCCGTTCCAGTTGCCATTGACGACCGCACAGAAGCGATGAACGATCCCGGCGCAACGACATCCGGCTTATAACGGTAGTCATCCACCGGGCCGCGACTGCTGAACGCCGCCAGACCGGCGATGTTATCAGCCATTTTGTCATCATGCACCGGGTTCGTCGGAAAGTCGGAAGGCCAACCGCTGCCCCATGTGTAAGTCAACTCAGGGCGATTATTCTCTGAAGCGCCGACGGTGACGCAGTTTTTCGCCGTCGCGGGACTGCCCAAAGAATCGAGGTCTACAACACCATCCTTGTTGGCGTCAGTGCCCGCGTTTCCCGCCGAGAAAAAGATGGTGAAGTCTTTGTGATCCCACATATACTGGTCTACCGCTTCAGAGTCGGTTGTGTATTTACCACTTTCATCGGCCCCCCAACTGTTGGTGTGCAATCTCGCTCCCCCCGTGTATGCCTGGGGAAAGAGATCGTTCAGATCAAGTGGGATGCCGCTCAGTTCGCCAGCATCACTTTCCACAGCCTGAAAGAGCAGGTTCGCTTCTGGCGCCATACCTACATGCGCAGTCTCCGGGTACGTGTGGGTCGAGGGCGTCGCGCCGGAGAGGTCGCCATTGCCCAGCACCGAACCGGCGACGTGCGTGCCGTGCCCACTGTTACGATCCTCGGCGCCATCGCCGCCGCCAACCAGATCATACAGCCCGATCACACGCGAGACGCCGCTGCCGTTCTCGAAGTCATCGTGCAGGTCGGCAGGTAGCGTCGAACCTTTATCGAGGCCGGTATCGCACACCGCGACGGTCTGCCCGGCGCCGTAAAGCCCCTGCGTATCCCACACCTCACGGACGCCCATGACGTTATCCGCTCTGTCGTTGTGCAACTTCCACTGCGGCGCCAGCTCGATCCAGCGCACGCCAGGAATAGCCGCCAGTTGCGCCAGCGCGCTGGCGGGAAGCGTCACTTTGAGCTTGCTCTGCCAGGTCGTCTGGCTTTGGTCGAGGATGACGCCACGCAGCCCCCGGACGCTGGCGGCCACCGGCGCAACCGCTTCCCTGCGGAAGATGCTGACGACAAGGGCGAGGGATTCATCAGCCACCGGCGCGTTCGCGCTTTCTATCGCTTCAGCACGGGCCAGCAGATCAGGCGCGAGCCGGTACGCCGGTTGGTAGAGCCCCACCCACCGTACCTGCGCCATCCGTTCGACGGCAGCACGCCCGGCGTTGCCCATCTTAACGATGAAGGCAAAGTCGGGAATGTAGTCGAACACCTCCACACCGGCGGCCTTCAGCGCATCCGCCGCAGCAACCGGCCCCTGGAATTGGACCAGGTAGTAGCCCGCGCCGTCGCCGGGATAAGCTGTGAGCTGCAAAGCCGCAGTCGCGCTGCCCGGCCCCGCCTCACGCAGGGGGTCGAACGTCCCGGCAGCCAGGCGCAGCGGCGGACCCGCCAGCGGCTTGCCCTCCGGCAGCGTTGCATCCGGCGCGACCGTCGCTGATATTGCCGCCCGGTCGGCGCGCAACGGCGACAGCAAGCCGGTCACCAGCATCACACACACGATCATACTGCTCAGCATCCTCCAGTGCATTCTCATTGCTATTCTCCTTTTACGAGTTACGAGTTAAGAGTTGCGTTTTACGTTTCACGTTTTACGTTTTAATATGGATAACCGCACAGGGTTTCTTGCACGATCGGCGCTTCAACGCCCGGGGCAAAGGGCACGCCGGCAAGGTCGTAGCGGTAGATGGCGAGGCGATAGATGGCGCGCGCCGGACCATCCCAGGTCGGCAACGCATAGCGAGTCATCAGATACAGGTCATAGCCTGGCTCCGCCAGCCAGGGGTCCATAATTTTGAGGTCGCCGTCGAACCACTCGACGGCGCGCACCCAATGCGGTTGCACTTGCCCATCGCCTGGATTGAAATCTACCTGGATCACCACGAAGTTTTTAGACTGTGCCAGCGCGTTCTGCACTTTGTCGAGCGGCGCGGGAATGTTGCTGCAATCTACAAAATCAACCAGACGCACGCCTAACGCGCCCAGCGCGCCGAAGACAAAGAGGTTCTGCTCCTGCGGCGCGTCCACCGGGGCCATAAAGCCGCCGTTGCGCGCCAGCCAACGATTCAGGCGCGACGGATCGGGCGGCAGGCCGTCAATAGCCACGCCGACATCCGCCAAACCCGAAGCGACGGAACACAACAGACAGCCGTACTGTCCAATTGTCGTGCTGCTTTGGCCGAGCATCACGCGCTTCCAGCCATCGTAAAGTTGGGAATACATCGTATATGCCATAGCAATCTCCTTTTCCATGCAGTTTGATAGTCGTCAGTCTGACTAAGCTCCATTCGCCAAAAAGTTGACCCTATTGTATGCCCAAAATAGAAAGTGTGTCAATCGCAAAAAATACGGTACAATCCCGCGTATGCAAAAGGATGCTTTAATTCCCGTCATTGCTATTGTGGGGCCGACGGCGGTGGGGAAAACGGCACTGGCTCTGACGCTCGGTGAGATGCTCGCCGCTGAGATCGTCTCCGCCGATTCGCGGCAGTTCTATCGCTGGATGGACATCGGCACGGCGAAACCGACGGCAGCAGAACGCGCGCGGGTGGTTCACCATCTCATAGACATTGCCGACCCGGATGAAACCGTGGGGTTGGCGCAATTTCTCCGTCTGGCGCGCGCGGCAATAGCGGATGTGGCGCAACGGGGGCGCATACCTTTGTTGGTGGGGGGAACGGGGCAATACGTGCGTGCACTCCTGGAAGGTTGGCAGACGCCAGAAGTCGCGCCTGATCCGGCCTTGCGGGCGACATTGGAGGCGCAAGCCGCCGCAGACCCCGCCGAACTGTGGGCGCGCCTCAGCGCCCTCGATCCAGAAGCCAGCGCGTTTATAGACCCGCGCAACGTGCGGCGCATCATCCGCGCCCTGGAAGTCTGCCTCAAAACAGGACAGCCTTTCTCGCAGCAGCGCCGCCACGTTCCGCCGCCCTACTACACGCTGCAACTCGGTCTGACGATGGAGCGCGCGGCGCTCTACGCCCGCGCCGACACCCGCGTGGAAGCGATGATGGCGGCGGGGCTGCCAACGGAAGTTGAAGGACTGCTGCAACGTGGATACGATTGGCGGCTCCCTGCGATGTCGGGCCTGGGGTATGGGCAATTTCGGCCCTACTTCGCGGGCGAAGCCACGTTAGCAGAGGTCAGCGAGCGCATCAAACTCGACACGCACGCTTTCATCCGCCGCCAATACGCCTGGTTCCACCCGCAAGCCCTCAATATCCACTGGCTCGATCCCGCAGCCAGCGACGACGCGCTCGCACGCGTGCGAGATTTTCTGCGTGCGGCTTAGCGCGTCGGCAAGGACGCCGCCATCGCCCGCGCGGCCTCACGGATCGTCGTGAGCTTGTACGCGCGGCTCCAGCGATTCACCGGCAGCAGGTCCCACACCCGCGCCCGGACGTGCTGGATCCAGCGTTCCATGCTAAGCAGGCAGGTGATCGTGCCGTTGCCGCTGCCGCCCGCCGCCGCGACGGCGAGCACGGGTTTCCCCGCGAGACAGCTTTCATCGCCGCGCGTGGCCTCACAGCGGCGCAGCCGGTCGGTGAGCGCCTTCGCCGATTCGCTCATCTCGCCCCAGTAGACGGGCGTGACCAAAACCAGCGCGTCGGCGTGGCAGATGCGCGCGTGCAATGCCTGAAAATCGTCGTGCACCTGACATTCGTGCGCCGACTGGCACGTTCCCCATCCGCGGTTGCACGCCTGGCACATGCCGACGGCCAGATCGTTGAGGCGGATTTCGTCCGCTGTCCCCCCGGCTTCGCGCACGCCCTCAAGCGCCGCCGTCGCACAGGCCGCCGTCAACCCGTCATCGTTTGGACTTGAGTGGATCACCAGAACGTTCATCATCACTCCTGATCACACAGCACGAAAGCCTTCCGCAGCGCCTCAATCAGGTCGCCCTTCGGCTTGAATTCGTGACCGACGTAGTAGGGGTAGCCTGTCGCGGCAATCCCCCGGCAGATGCCGGCGTAGTTCATCTCCTGCGTGTCGTCCATGTCGTTGCGTCCAGGATTGCCTGCCGTGTGGAAATGGCCGATCCACTTGATGTTGTCGCGGATGGTGCGGATGATGTCGCCTTCCATAATCTGCATGTGGTAGATGTCGTAAAGCAGTTTGACGCGCGGGCTGTTGACGCGCTCGCACACCGCGACGCCCCAGGCCGTGTGGTCGCACTGGTAGCCGGGATGATCCACTTTGGAGTTGAGCAGCTCCATGTTCAGGTTGATGCCCTTCTCCTCGGCGTAAGGCGCGATACGCTTGAAGCCGTCGGCGACGGCCTCGATGGCTTCGATCTCTGTCTGGAAAGGCTGGCGGTTGCCGCTGAAGCAGATCAAGCCGGGGATGCCGTGCCGTACCGCGAGGTCAATGGATTCGCGCAGTTCAGCCTCGATGCGGTCGTGGTTTGAGCGTTTGTTCAACCCATCGGGCAGCGAGTTGTGACCAGACATGCTGGCAACGACCAGGCCATATTTGTGCGCGGTTTCGACGACTTCCTCGAAATCCGGACCGCGCGTCCACAGTTCGACGGCGGCGTAGCCGATCTCCGCGCCGGTCTTGAACAGATCATCCAGGCTCATATCAGCAGGCTTGAACATTGGATAGCACAAGGATTGTTTGATACGCATCGTTTTCCTCCCAATTTGTAATGCTTGTCGAGACTCTATGCGTTGGGACGGCCCCCGGTCTCAAGGCTGGGCGGACTTGGGCGAGCGGTAGCCGCCGGGCGACGGCTAATCCAGGAAAACGCCGCGCCCAATCCCACTTCAGCGACAATGACCAGCCAGCGCAGCAAGCCGGCGCCGGTAAAACCCTGTAGAACCAGCAACACTATATCCGTCGCGGCAATTAAGAGCAGCACCCACCCCACGACCTTCATAAAACGGCGCAGAACGTTATGTTTCTCGATCCCTTCACGCAGATAATTTTCAGTCACGTAGATAAAAATCAGCAGCAGCAAACCCACAAACAAAAAGAAAATTTTATCGTAGAAACGGACCTGCCACCCTCGCGTGAACGAATCCCCCACGTAGTATGCCGCAGCCGTGAGAAAGGCTTCGCGGCTCAGGATCAAGAACCAAAAGCCCAGAGCGACCAACACGGCCCACAATAGATAGACGCCGATATGAGTTAACCAATTTTTTTTCGTCATTTTTCCTCGCGTTGATTTTGTCAAAGTAGAGAACAGAAAGCTCAGCGGACAGTATCTATATCGCGCGCTGCCAGGATGATGATCTGGGCAGCCGTCTCCGGCGCAATGCGCGCCGTATCAATGGACAGATGATAATACTTAGAATTCCGCCAATCGGCGTTGTTGTGCCAATGGCGGATATACTGGCGTTTTTGTTCGTCGGATTGCTCAATGCGCCGTTCGGCCTCCGCCTGCGATAGGCCGTCGCGCTCCATAAGCCGCCGGACGCGCACTTCGGGCGGCGCATAGAGACGCACGTGCAGCGCCGTCGGCCACGCGCTCAACACCATCTGCCCGCCGCGTCCCACAATGATGACGTTGCCCTCTTGCGCAAAACGTTCTAGCCTCTCGCGCACTACTTGCTCGTAGGTTTTGTCGTCGAGCGCGCCCTTTTTCTCAAAAGCCGAGGTTTGCTTGCGGTACAAAGAGGTCATCTCGCCACTGACCAGCCGCGCGCGCTGCGTCACGTCGCGTTCTTTTTCCAAAACAGCTTCCACATCAACACCCGCCTCCTGGGCGATCTGCATCATGATAGCCTTATCCACCCGGCGGTATCCTAATTTCTCACATACCATGTCAGCAATGGCGTCCCCATTGCTCCCCAGTTCACGAGAAATCGTGATTACGGCCACAGCACACCTCCTTTCCGCACCCTCGCCACCGTCTGGGCAAACACCTCCCCGTGAGGCGCACACGAGATGTTTGCCCCCCGTTCAGCATCTCAGTTGTACAGCGAACTGGATGGTTGTCAAATTCAGCGGTTGACAAAACGCCCCGCCGTGTTACCATACCGCTGGTCACATCAACCCACCAGGACGCAGGATGATGACTTTACACAGTGTGAAACGTGAAACGTGGCGGATACCCAGACGCAGTTTCACGTTTCGCGTTTTACATTCGATATTTCGCGGCAGGCATAAGATATGAATGAATCCATTCCCGTAATCATCCTCTGTGGCGGCAAAGGAACCCGCATGGGGGATCGCACCATCCCCAAGCCATTGGTCGAAATCGGCGAGCGCCCGGTATTATGGCATGTCATGAAAATCTATGCGGCGCAGGGTTTTACCGATTTCATTCTGGCGCTCGGTTATCAAGGCGACCTGATCAAACGCTATTTCCTGGAATATGACTGGCAGAGCCGTGACTTCACGCTGGCGTTGGGCGATGGCACGCCGACGTTCCACACCCCCAACGACACGGCCGGCTGGCGCATCACCTTCGCCGAGACCGGGCCAGAAACGATGACCGGCGCGCGGGTGCGTAAAGCTGCACGTTACGTGACCACGCCGCGTTTCTTCGTCACATACGCCGATGGCGTCGCCGACATTGACTTGCACGCGCTGCTGGCCTTCCACAAGCGGCATGGGCTGCTCGTTACGATGACAGGCGTGCGCGCCTTCTCGCGGTTTGGCATCCTCGAAACGAACGGGCAAGGCAAAGTGACAGGATTCCAGGAAAAACCCCTGGTCGAGACCCTCATCAATGGCGGCTTTCTGGTCTTTGAACGCGACGCGCTCCGGTATCTCCAGGGTGGCGATGACCTGATCCTGGAGCGCGATCCGTTCCACAACCTGGCCGCCGATGGGCAATTGGCCGTCTACGAACATCACGGCTTTTGGCGCGCGATGGACACGTTCAAAGAGGCGCAAGAACTCACCGCACTGTGGGAACAAGGCGCGCCGTGGAAAATCTGGTGAAGAATTGCGAGTTAAGAGTTATGAGTTAAGAGTTATGAGTTGCGAGTTGCGAGTAATCGAATATTCCTACTCCCTACTCCCTACTCTACTCCTTACCCCTTACTCCCTACTCCCAACAAGGAGGTAACTGAATGAACACATCTTTCTGGCGCGATCGTCCCGTCCTGGTCACAGGCTGCACGGGTCTACTCGGTTCATGGCTCACGCAAACGCTCGTTGAGGCTGGCGCCGACGTCGTCGGACTGATCCGCGACGATGTGCCACAGTCGCACCTCGTGCGCTCCGGCGTGATCGAGCGCATCCGCGTCGCGTGCGGCGACGTCACCGATTACGTCACGATGGAGCGCGTACTGAACGAGTACGAGATTGACACCGTCTTCCATCTGGCGGCGCAGACCATCGTAGGGATCGCCAACCGGGCGCCGCTTTCGACTTTCGAGACCAACGTGCGTGGAACGTGGATTACGCTCGAAGCAGCGCGCCGCGTCTCCAGTGTCAAACGCATCCTCGTCGCCTCCAGCGACAAAGCCTACGGTACACAACCCATCTTGCCCTACACCGAAGACATGCCGCTGCACGGCGAACATCCCTACGACGTTTCCAAGAGCGCCGCTGACCTCATCGCGCAGACTTATGCCAGAACATACAATATGCCCATCGCCATCACCCGCTGCGCCAATCTTTATGGCGGCGGCGATCTCAACTGGAACCGTCTCATCCCCGGCACAATTCGCAGCGCATTGCAAGGCAAAGCGCCGATCATCCGCTCCGACGGCACCTTCGTCCGCGACTACCTCTACGTCCGCGATGCCGTGCGCGCTTACATGATGCTCGCCGAGGCGCTGGATCGCCCGGATATTCGCGGGCAAGCGTTCAATTGCAGCACCGACGAGCCGATGAGCGTGTTGGAAATGACCCGGTTGATCCTCTCGCTGTCACCGCATCCCCGGATGCAGCCCATTGTGCTCAACGAAGTCAAAAACGAGATCAAGGACCAGTATCTCAACAGCGCAAAGATCGAAGCGGCGATTGGCTGGCAGCCGGCCTGGTCGCGCGAAGCAGCTCTGGTCGAAACGTTGGCGTGGTACGCGCAGTATTTGGGTTACAAGTTGAAGGTTGAAGGTTAAGGGTTAGACGTTATGTTGGAAGCTAGTCCACAACCTGGAACCCATAACCCACAACCCATAACTTCTATTTTTTTAACGGGCGCGACGGGCTTCATCGGACACCGGTTGGCAGAACGCATGGTTGCTGCCGGGGCTTCTGTAACCGCCCTCGTGCTGCCGGGCGAAGAATCTCTACTGCCCGATGGCGCGCGCGCTATAACCGGCGACATCACCGACGCCAGCAGCGTGAACCGGGCCATCACTGCGGCGCAACCGGCGTTGGTTGTCCACCTGGCTGCGGTCGGCATCACCAATCCCGATCTGCCGCTCACCATCGCCAGCCAGGTCAACGTCAACGGCACGATCAACGTGTTGGATGCGGCGCACGGCATTTTTGGCATACAGCGCATCGTCCTGGTCGGCTCATCCTACGAGTATGGCGCGCGCCGCGCCGACGATGGGCTGGACCCCTTCAATGCCTACAGCGCGTCGAAGGTCGCGGCATGGGCATTTGCCCGCGCTGCTTATAACGCCTGGGGCGCGCCCGTCGTGTGGATGCGGTTGTTTCAGGTGTATGGGCCGGGCCAGCGCGAGCAGGCGCTGATTCCCGCCGCGATTCGGGCGGCGTTGAACGGCGACGACTTCCGCATGACGGCTGGCGAGCAGCAGCGTGACTTCATCTTCGTGGAAGATGTCGTCGAAGGATTGCTGGCAGCGGCAACCGCGCCCGGCATCGAAGGACGCGCGCTGGACGTGGGGACCGGTCAATTGCACCGCATCCGCGCCGTCGTCGAGCGTGTATGGGCGCTGAGCGGCGCGCGCGGACGCATCCTCGCCGGCGCGCTGCCCTACCGCCCCGGCGAAGTCCCCGCCATCCCCGCCGATGTAGACCGCACGCGACGGCTCACAGGATGGGAAGCGCGCGTGGGGTTGGAAGAAGGATTACAGCAGACGATTGACTGCGTGTCGGAACGTTGAAACATTGGAACGTTCGAACGTTGGAACGTTTTATCGGAGGTATGGATATGGCAGATGAGCAAGTCACGGCGCGAGCAGAGGCGCTGCGCCGCGAGATACTCGATAAAGTGGCTGAATACCACAACGTCGCGCACCGGCCGGCGGCATTTACACCGGGCGAGACCTTTGTGAATTATGGTGGGCGCGTCTACGACGAGCGTGAATTGCAGAGCGCGGTCGAAGCTGTGCTCGATTTCTGGCTCACCGACGGCCCACGTGTAGAAACGTTCTCCGAGCGTTTGGGGCAATACGTGGGGCTGAAGCGCATTCTCACCGTCAACTCCGGCTCATCGGCCAATCTGGTGGCGATGACGACACTGCGCTCCCGCCAACTCGACCACCCCTTGCAACCTGGCGACGAGGTCATCACACCGGCTGCGACCTTCCCCACCACCGTCGCCCCCATCGTGCAGAACCAGTTGATGCCCGTTTTCGTGGACTGCAAACTGGGGACGTACAACATCAATGTGAATTTATTGGAAGCCGCGCTTTCGGAGAAAACACGCGCTGTTTTCGTCCCGCACATCCTCGGCAATCCGGTGGAGATGGATGTTGTGATGGATTTCGCACAGGCCCACAATCTTTACATGATCGAAGACACCTGCGACGCGCTTGGTAGCCGCTACGACGGCGCGTACTGCGGCACATTTGGGCATCTGTCCACCTTCAGCTTCTATCCGGCGCACCACATCACCACCGGCGAGGGCGGCGCAGTGGGGACAAACGACGCCAAGCTGTACCACATCGCCCACTCCATCCGCGATTGGGGCCGCGACTGCTGGTGCGATCACAAGAGCCACCGCGACGGTGAGTGCCGCCAACGCTTCGACTGGGAAATCCCCGGTCTGGGCGAACCCTACGACCATCGCTACTACTTCACGGAGATCGGCTACAACCTCAAGATGACCGACATCCAGGCTGCCATCGGCCTACCGCAGATTGACAAACTGCCGGATTTCGTGGCAGCACGGCAGCGCAATTTCAAAGTCCTGTATGAGGGGCTGTCGCGCTATGCCGACTATCTGGTCCTGCCCGTGTGGAGTCCCAAAGCCGATCCGGCGTGGTTCGCGTTTACCATTGCGGTACGCGAGCGCGCGCCCTTCACCCGCCGCGATCTCAACGATTACCTGCGCGAGCGCAAAATCGAGACCCGCTACCTGTTCGCGGGCAACATCCTGCACCAGCCTGGCTACCGCGACATCCCACACCGCGTCGCCACGCCTATGCCGGAAACCGAGCGCGTGCTCAAGAGCGCGTTCTTCATCGGTGTGTATCCGGGAATGGACGACGCGCGGCTAGGATACATCTTGCAGGTCTTTGAAGACTTCTTCACGGCGCGGGGTCTGACATGAAGCAAGAGGCAGGAAGCAGGATACAAGAAGCAGAATCAGCGAATCAGCGAAGCAGCGAAGCAGCGAATGGGCGAATCGGCGAATCGGCGAATCACGAATCCCTGATTACCGATCACCACTTACCAGTTACCAAACTCTCGATCATTATCTGTGCCTATAACGAGCGGCGCACGATCCTCGATGCCATCAAACAGGCGCACGCCGTAGCGTTGCCGGCCGGGTGGGACAAGGAAGTTATCGCGGTGGACAACTGCTCTACCGATGGCACGCGCGAGATGCTCCAGGCGGTGAATATGCCGGGCGTGCGCGTCGTTCTGCACCCACACAACATGGGCAAGAGCGCCTCGATTCTCACCGGGTTCCGCGAGGCCAGCGGCGAGTACGGCGTCATCTTCGACGCCGACCTGGAATACGAGGCCGCCGACATCCCGCGCATGGCTGCCGCTGTGACGCCCGGCGAGACGGTCGCCGTGTTCGGATCGCGCACGCTGGGCGGACGCAAAATCTATCTCTACGCGCAAAATTACTGGGCCGTGCGCGGCCTGACCGCCATCGCCAACGTGCTGTTCGGCGGGCATCTGACCGACATCGCCACCGGTCCCAAACTGGTGCGCGTGGACGTGGTGCGGTCGTTGAAGTTGAGCAGCCACGAGTTCGATCTGGACTTCGAGCTGCCGTGCAAGCTGCTCAAAAATGGCCACAAGATCGATGAAATCGCCATCAACTACCACCCGCGCTCGGTGGCGCAGGGCAAGGGCCTGGCTGGCTGGAAGGCCGTGCGCACTGGATTGCGCGTGCTGTGGATTTATCTGAAAGTGTTGATTGGTGGTTAGGTAGATAGGTGGTTGGGTGGTTGAGTGGTTGGATTGAACAACCGAACAACCCAACCACCTAACGACCATTTTTACACAAGGAGCTGCAAAATGAACATTGTGATCACTGGTTCTATCGCCTTTGACTATCTGATGTCGTTTCCGGGCGACTTTATGGAGCACATCAAGCCGGACAAGCTCAACAAGCTGAGCCTCAGCTTCCTGGTGGACGAGATGCGCAAACAGTACGGCGGCTGCGCGCCGAACATCGCCTTCACGCTGGCGCTGCTGGGCGAGCGTCCCGTGGTGATGGGAACGGCGGGGCAGGATTTCGGCGACTACCGCGCGTGGCTCGAAGCGCACGGTGTCGATACCTCCGGCGTGCGCGTCATTCCCGACGTGTTCACCGCGTCGTTCTTCGTCAGCACCGATCGGCGACAAAACCAGATCGCCAGCTTCTACACCGGGGCGATGGCTTACGCGCGAGAGCTGTCATTTCACGAGATGACAATGCCGGTGGATATCACCATCATCTCGCCCAACGACCCCCTGGCGATGCAGAAGTACCCGGCGGAGTGCAAGGCGCTCGGCATCCCCTACATCTACGATCCGAGCCAGCAAATCGTGCGGTTGGACGGCGCGGCGCTGCGCGAAGGTGTCGAGGGCGCGGACATTCTCATCGTCAACGATTACGAGTACGAGCTGCTCAAGGATCGCACCGGCATGAACGATGCTGACATCTGCGCCACCGTAAAACGTGCCGTCATCATCACACGGGGTGAAAAAGGCTCCCGCATTTGGGCCGGCGGAGAAGAGATCGTCGTCCCGGTCGTTCCGCCACAGCAAGTGCTCGATCCCACCGGCGTCGGTGACGCGTACCGCGCGGGTCTCATCAAGGGGCTGGCGCTGGGCCTGCCGTGGCGCATCTGCGGGCAGATCGGCGCGCTGGCCGCCACCTACGTCCTCGAAACTCACGGCCCGCAGGCGCACTCGTACACACTGGCGGCGTTTGGGGAGCGGTATAAAACGGTGTTCGGAGAAGATGCATTTACTGGTATAATGAGTGTATAAGGCGTGATTAAGTTTAGCGCATAGGGGGTGATATTATGACCCGATATTTTAAGATCGTCGTTGAAAAGCACTCTGATGGGTACGTCGCTTATCCATTAGGGATTCAAGGCATTGTAGTCGGTGAAGGAGACACTTACGAAGAGGCCCTCGCGGATGTCAAATCAGCCCTCGCTTTTCATATCGAGACCTTTGGCCCTGAGGCTTTAGAGAATATGCCGCCGGTAATGGAAGCCTTTGTCGCCGAAGCTGGAGTCGCAATCTAATGGTTAAATTTCCAGTAGACGCGCCGGTCCGCCGAGTCATTCGGACATTTGAAAAGCTAGGATTCCAGATGGTGCGTGAAGGAAATCACATTGCTATGGTACGCGAAAACGATGATGGCACCCGCACCCCACTAACGATGCCAAATCACCGCTTCATCAAGGCATCCACACTCCGCATCATCCTTACTCAAGCTGGAATAGCGCGGGATGACTTTTTAGAGGCATACTCCGAGAACTAAAATATACAGAAAAAGTTTCAACGCTAAAAGAGAACAACAAAGGAGTCAATCACATCATGAAAAAATACCACGTCAAAGATTTGGACCTGGCCCCCTCCGGCCGCCTGCGCATGGAATGGGCCGAGCGCGAAATGCCCGTGCTGCGGCAGATCCGCGAGCGGTTTGCCGCCGAGCGGCCGCTCAAGGGCGTGCGCCTATCGGCGTGCCTCCACGTCACCACGGAGACCGGCAACCTGGCGCGCGTGCTCCAGGCCGGCGGTGCGGACCTCGTCCTGGTCGCCAGCAACCCGCTGAGCACGCAGGACGATGTCGCGGCGGCACTCGTCACCTACGACGAGATTCCTGTCTATGCCATCAAGGGCGAGGACAACGCCACCTACTACGAGCACATCTATGCTGCACTCGATCACAAGCCGCACATGACGATGGACGACGGTGCCGACCTGGTAGGCACGATGCACAAGGACCGCCGCGACGCCCTGAACACGGTTATCGGCGGGACCGAGGAAACGACCACCGGCGTCATCCGCCTGCGGGCGATGGCGAAGGAAGGCGCGCTGGAATACCCCATCATCGCCGTGAACGACGCGATGACCAAGCACCTCTTCGACAACCGCTACGGTACGGGCCAGTCCACACTCGATGGCATCATCCGCGCGACCAACGTCCTCATCGCCGGTAAGACGGTGGTGGTGGGCGGGTACGGCTGGTGCAGCCGGGGCATCGCGATGCGCGCGAAGGGCATGGGCGGCAACGTCATCGTCACCGAGGTAGACCCACTCAAGGCGCTCGAAGCCGTGATGGACGGCTTCCGCGTGATGCCGATGCTCGAAGCCGCGCCGATTGGCGATATCTTCGTCACCTCCACCGGCGACATCAATGTAGTGGACACGCAGCACTTCGCGGTGATGAAGGATGGCGCGATTGTCTGCAACTCCGGGCACTTCAACGTCGAGCTGAACCTGCCAGGATTGGCCGAAATGGCCGTCGGCGCGCCGCGCCGCATCCGGCCCTTCGTTGAGCAATACACGCTGCCCGATGGACGGCACATCAACGTCTTGGGCGAAGGGCGCCTAGTCAACCTCGCCGCCGCCGAAGGCCATCCCAGCGCGGTGATGGATATGTCCTTCGCCAACCAGGCCCTCAGCGCCGAGTACATGCTCGCGCACGCCGATGAATTGGAACACACTGTCTATGCCGTGCCAGAGGCGATTGATCAGGCCATCGCCAGGCTCAAGCTCGCCGCGATGGGTGTGGACATTGATGTGCTGACCGAAGCGCAGAAGCACTACCTGGATTCCTGGCAGGAAGGGACGTAAGCGTACAGTAAAGCAGGAGATTGGAAACAACGAACCCCGGAAGCTGTGACAGCTTGTCGGGGTTTCTTTTTTTGACAGGATGAACAGGATGAACAGGATGGCTCTCATCCTGTTCATCCTGTCCGTAGGAAGCAGCTAGAGCTGGACGGTTCGTCGCCCAATATGCGACAGGAATTCGTTGCGGGTGGCCTGGGACGTTTTGAAGCTGCCCAACATCGCGCTGGTGCTCATGCGAGCGTTGGCCTTCTTTACGCCACGCATCGCCGCGCACATGTGCAATCCTTCGGCCACGACAGCGACGCCCTGCGGATGTAACGTCTCGTCGAGGAATTCTGCGATCTGCTGCGTCATCCGCTCCTGCACCTGCAAGCGCCGCGCGAACATCTCCACAATGCGCGGGATTTTGCTCAGGCCGATCACCTTGCCGTTGGGGATGTAAGCGACGTGGACTTTGCCCATGAACGGCAGCATGTGATGCTCGCACAAGCTGTAATAGTCAATGTCCTTGACGATGACCATTTCGTCGTAGTTCACGTCGAAGAGGGCGTCGTTAATCAGGCGTACCGGATCAACGTGATAGCCCGCGGTCAACTCCTCGTACATCCGGGCGACCCGATTCGGGGTGCGGAGCAAGCCCTCGCGCGTGGGGTTCTCGCCAATTGCCTCCAGGATCATCCCCACCGCACATTCGATCTCGTTCGTACACTCCTGTTCTGGAATGTCCAACAAATCATTGCGAAAAACATCGTAATCTCCAGGTGTAATCTGTAAAGGCTGATTCATCGTTATCTCCTTATGGGTCTATTGTATTAGCTATCATTATAATCGAATGTATAGTATTTGTCAATATATTGAATTGGTTATATATACATTTCGTAAGAAGTGCAAGGACGAAACCTTAGAGGCGAACGTCATCGCGGCGAATAATGCCGCCCATCGAAACCCGCCCGGCAATCTCTACCAACGACTGTCCCGTTTCGGGATGATGGTACTGCGGCGCGAGATCGGCCAATGGTACGGCGATGTGCGCGTACTTGAGGATGTCAGGATCGGGAATGTGGCGCGCATCCACCTCCAGCACCTCGCTATTGAACAGAGCGATGTCCAAATCAATAGTGCGGGGGGCGTTTTTGTCTGCGGTGCGCACGCGGCCTAACTGTAATTCGATCTTCGCGAGCACCTCCCGCTTCAAATCCGCAGCCGCCAAAGGCGTCTCGATGAGCACTGCGGCATTGAGAAAGTTCGGTTGATCGGTTTTACCGATAGGCAATGTCTCGTAGACCGGTGAAATCGCCAGCACAACGCAATGCTCCGCCAGCAGCCGTATGGCCGCTTGCAGGTTGCTCGCGGCGTCAATGTTGGACCCCAGCACAATGAAAGCGCGGTTACGGCGCGCCGCATCCGCGCGAGTGCGGACAATCTCCACGCCAACGGAACGCGCGAAGCGCAATGCGCCCGGTTTCTCCACCCGCACCTGCGCGGCCTCCACGCGCGCATCAGCCAGGCAAATGTGCGCGATCTCAGCCGCCAGCTTTTCCACCGTGAAAAAGCGTGCGGCTTCGACCATTGCAATGATCTGCTTGGTGATAGTGCGGTAGTTCACCGCGTCGGCAATCTGGTCCGAGACGCCGGCAGGGCGTAAGTCCGCCGAGAGGGTGATATTGATCAACACGTCCTGGCGATTGCGGCGCTCTTCATCATTGATGCCGATGATAGTCCTCAGCAACAGATCTTTGATATGAATTTGATCAGGCATAGCATCCTCCTGGAAATAGTCAGGTAGTCGTTAGTCGGATAGTCGTTCAAAATCCGTTGAATCCGTTAAATCCGTTGACACACTTACAGTTCTACAAATTTGTGGTTTAATAGAACCATGCAAACATACCAACCCACTCCAGCATCCTTGAAGCTACACCCGGTTCCAGGATGGTTCGACGATGCCAAACTGGGCATCTTCATCCATTGGGGACCCTACTCCGTGCCGGGATGGGCGCCACGCACCGGCAACCTGCGCGAAGTCGTCGCCCAACACGGCGATGCACACTGGTTCACGCACAATCCCTATGCCGAGTGGTACTGTCAGGCGATGCAGATTGACGGCAGCCCCACGCAGCGCTATCACGCGGAAACTTACGGCGCGCACACCCCTTATGCCGCGTTCGGCCCCCAGTTCAACGCGGCAGCGCGGAAGTGGGACCCGCTGCTGTGGGCCGATCTCTTTCGCCGCTCCGGGGCGCGCTACGTGGTGATGGTCGCCAAGCATCACGACGGCTTTCTGATGTGGCCGAGCGCCACACGCAATCCCTACCGGCCAGACTGGCGCGCCGAACGCGACTGTGTGGGCGAACTCACCGCTGCCGTTCGCGCAAACAAACTACAGATGGGATTGTACTACTCCGGCGGGTTGGACTTCACCTTCAAGGACGTTGTCATCCGCGACTTCGCCGATATGCTGACGGCGATTCCGAATGATCCGGCCTACACCGCCTACGCCGATGCCCACTGGCGCGAACTCATCGAACGCTACGCGCCGGCCGTCCTGTGGAACGACATCGGCTACCCCGCCTCCGCCGACCTGCCAGCGCTTCTCGCCTACTACTACAACACTGTCCCACACGGGGCAGTCAACGATCGCTTTACCCAGGCAAACCTGCCGGGTTTCGGAAACCTGCCCGGTTTAGCGCGCAAACTGATTCGTTGGATCGTCCGCCGGGCGCTCACCCATCCGCACAGCCTCATCGCGCGACTGCAAACGGGCGGTATCCACTGCGATTTCCGCACCCCCGAATATGCCACCTACGCCAAAATCACAGCGCAGAAATGGGAAGCCACACGGGGCATGGGACGCTCCTTCGGGTACAACCGTAATGAACAGCCCGACGATCTCATCTCCGCCCAAGACCTCGTCCACCTGCTGGCCGACGTCGTCAGCAAAAACGGCAACTTGCTGCTGAATGTGGGACCGATGGCCGATGGAACGATCCCGCCCGCCCAGGTGGAACGCCTGGAAAAGTTGGGCGCGTGGTTAAAGATCAACGGCGAAGCGATTTTCGGCACGCGCCCCTGGGATCGCGCCGAAGGGAAGACCGATGCCGGCCTTCCCGTGCGCTTTACGCAGAAAGACAATGCACTGTACGCCATTATTCTCGGTAAACCGCGGTCCGATCAACTGGAAATCCACGCGCTGTCGGCGCCGGAGACAGCCAGCGTCTACGTACTTGGCTACAACGCGCCCTTCGCCTGGCAACGGCGCGGGTCAGCTCTGGCGTTGACGCTGCCCCGCACCCTGCCGGCTACGCCGGCTGTGGCGCTCAAGATTGTACCCTGACCCCCCTTGAGCGTCGCGCAGCGTGACCGCGCCTATTGAGATGTGACCGCTGCCTCGCGCGATTCCCCCCGACTCACCCCGCGCATCGTCACAACAGCCAGGGCAAAGAAGATCACCGGCATCAATAACGTCAGTCCATAGTTGTTGGATTGCTCGATGACAAAGCCATTCAGAATGGGGCCGGTAATGGCCGCCAATTGAGAAGCAAGGTAGTAGAAACCGGTGTATGCGCCGATATTGGCATCGGTGGGCGAGGTATCTACGACCATGGGCAAGGAATTGATGTTAACCATAGCCCAGGCGCAACCGCCTAAAGCCAGAGCCGTCCCGATAACGTAGAGGCTCGGCAAGAAGTAGCCGATCAGCAAAAGGCACGCGAACACTGCCAGCCCTATCGTAATCGCTTTGCGGCGTCCGATGCGCGCCGCAATATATCCACTCGGCACGGCAAAGAGGATAAACGTGATGTAAGAGACGCTGGACAGCAACGACGCCTGGTTTTCCTTGATGTGGAGGACGTTGACACCGTAAGAGGTAAAGAAAGTCTCGATGGCATTGTACCCCACAAACCAAAGGAAAATGGACAACATCAACAGCAGCAGGCTACGCCGGGACTCAGCAGGGACACGTCGCAGATTGTGCAGCGCGCGCAGCCGCTCTTCCGATTCACGTTCCTCGGGTGCATCTGTCAACTGTCGAGGTTCTTGCACAAAAAAGATCAACATCAGCACCGCTAAAACCATCAACACACCGGCAACGATGAAGGGCAAAGCGATATTTATGCCATAAAGTTTTGCCCCGACGAGGGTGATGATGACGCCCCCTACCCCACCCATCAAGTTGATAATGCCGTTGGCCTGGCTGCGTAAAGGAGAAGGCGTCAGATCAGGCATCAACGAAATGATGGGGGTGCGAAAACCCGCCATCGCCAACAAGAAAATCCCGATCACGATCATAAACAGCGCCAATGGTTGCCCCAATTGCGCGGTTTGCCCGCTCAACTGAGGCGGAATCTGCCGCACCACAAAAGGAATCATGCTAAAAGCCAGGATAGAGATCGGCGCCAAGGCTACGATGAAGGGCCGACGACGCCCCAAACGGGTCCACACCCGGTCACTCCACACGCCAATCAGCGGCAACAGGAAAAGTCCAGCGATGTTATCCAGGGTCATCACAAAACCGGTCAATGTAGCGCCGAGGCCAAACCCGGAAGCTGTCGTCGAAGACTTAAATGCCGGGTTGCCGGCTTGCAAGAAGATCGGCACATAATCATTATACAATTTCCACATCACGCTGATGCCGAAGAAGCCAAAGCCTATGAGGAACGTCTTGCCAAAGTTGAGTTTAGGTTTGTCCATAGCGAATCGTCTACTCCTTTGCAGAGATATAATGATGCCGAACACTGGCTCTAGTTGTAGCATGAATATGCAGTCAAGCAAGCCCTGAATCTCTACAGGTCAGCAAAGACGCGGCAAAAATGGCCGAAAAACGCTTGACAAGTATGCTATAATAGTAAGTGGACGGCAATCACAGTGGGTGCACACACGTGGGCGCTGTATCTCCTAGAGAAGGAGGTGATCTATGCTGAGTGTTAGTTCACGGAGGGGCCGGCAGTAGCCGGCCCCTCTCCTTTTATGCAGGGCTTTATCTCGCTTACCTGCCCCCGGGGACGGGGGCAGTGAGCAAGAGAAGGCCCCGCCTTCTATGAGGATTGTACCGCTGTGGAATATCGGCGCCCGCCATGCCAACGCATCAAGGCGCAGTTGGCGGCAACACCGGCGACCAGTTCGGCCAATAGTCGGCGGCGGGGTTGTGAGTGATGTTGCGTGGCTCCGAGCCGTCAACATTCATGATGTAGATCTCCTGGTTCCCATCGCGGTTGGAGACAAAGGCAATCTGAGTGTCGTCGGGCGACCAGGTGGGTTGCATGTCCTGCGCCGGGTGTTGCGTCAGATTGGTCACTTTCTTCGTGGCTAACTCCAGGACGAAAATCTCCAGATTGTCATCCTCTGTGGAATGAAAGGCCAGAAAGCGTCCATCGTGCGACCAGGCGGGATGAAGGTCGGCCTGCGGACGGCTGGTGAGTGGATAGATTCGTTCTTCTTGCAGATCCCACATCGAAAGGTTGACCGGCTGCGGGTTGTCATCAATGTTCTTGAGCATGAAGCCAGCCAGCGAGCTGAACGCGATGTACCGTCCATCGGGCGACCACGCGACCGTGCGCTGTTCAGCAGCGACGGCCCCCAGTAAAGTGATCGTGTCTTTTCCACCGCTGAGCGGCAACAACGCAACCTGGTAACGGCCCCGGTCAGCCGCAGTGATGACGGCAGTAATCTTCGTCCTTTCGTAAAAACGATTGGTGATGCACGCCAACATCCGCCCATCCGCCGACCATGTCGGCATGGTCTCGTCGTAGCTGGTTTCGCCGACAGCGTCCTTGATCAGATTGCGCGGGCGACTGCCATCTGCGCCCATCACGAAGATGTCTGAGGTGCCGTCGCGGCGCGAGCGAAAGGCGATCTGCCGCCCATCGGGGGAGAAGGCCGGATCGGCGTCAACGGCGGGGTCGTTCGTCAACCGTTCAAGCGCGCTGCCATCGGGCTGGATCACATAAATTTCGGGGTTCCCGTCGCGTTCGGAGACGAAAGCGATCCCCGGGGTTGGGATGCCAGACGAATGGCTACGGCACGCGGATAGCATCACCATGAGGGCGATGATGACAAGATAGAAGCTTAATTTCCTCGTCATTGTGGCAAAAAGAACGCTGGATAACGAAGCAGACTGAACAGGAAAAGCGCGGGGCGGTAATAGGCAAGGGCCTGGTGCATATAGGGGCGCAAAAATGCTCCAAAATAGGCGTACCGCATCTGATTCCAGAGTTGAGGATCGCGCCAACGCACGCTGACAGCGACACCCCACGTGTTATAGAACACTGCCATCACGACAAAAGCAAGGACAACGCCGACAAGCAGGCCGAAGATGTTGTCGAGCGCGTGCAACTTCGGTATTGCCGTATCAGGAAAAGCCATTTTGCTCAGGAAATAAGCGCCGACAAACAGCGGCACGGCAAACCCCACGAATGTGACCGTCTCGGCGATGGTCATGTTCGGCGCACTGCTGCCGCCGGTGGCGCGGATCAAAGCAACTGTTACACCATGAAGTGTATTGGTCGCCAGGGTGATCATTCCGGCGACGGTGGTTGCGATGTAAAAACTTAGCAACATCATCAACGTGCGCAGCAATCCTTCCATCGCGCAGAGAACGATGAGAGCAGCGCCGATCAAGATTAAAAGTCCATCCAGAATTGTCATATTGTCCCCTCTTGTTGTGGACCTGGCGCACTTCCCGAACCTTCACCCAGGTCAATCCCATAGTTACGAATAATTATATCTTATAAATAGGGGGAATGTCAATCCAGCTTCATCGCCGTCACGAGAAAAAACGGCAGATGCGCAACCTGCCCCCACGGTCCCTGGCGCGCCGCAGCTTCCTGTTCGATGCGCGCCAACGTCGCTCCCTCTTCCGCCGTGAGCGGCAAATCGCGTAGAAAGTCAAACCGCGCAACAGATGGAGCATACAGCGCGTCGAACAAGCCCACGGTCACGCGAAATCCGCACGCGGCGAGCAGGCCCGGCAGTCTGCGCCCGATGAACGGATCGGCGCCGGCGCGCGCCAGCCCTTGGATCCACAATTCGCGTGTAGCGATAACCGGCGGATACTCAATCATACCGCCGTAATCGGGCTCCAGGGCCACCAGCGCGCCGCCCGCCCGCAATACGCGCCCGATCTCATGCAGCGCGTGTTCGATGGACTGCACCCACAACAGCGTCAACTGCGTGAAGACCAGATCAAACGTTGCATCGGCAAAGGGCAACCGCACAGCGTCCCCACCGACGCGCTGCGCGCCGCCGAACGAGGCCGCATCCACCCGCAGCGCGCCCGCCGCACGGTCCATCGCCACGACCATCCCGCCGGCGCGCCGCGCCAGTTCGCCGGTCGTCGCGCCGTAGCCTGCGCCCAGATCCAACACACACTTACGGCGCGCGATGCTCACCTGGCGCAGCAGCCGCGAACGCGCCGGGGCCAGCCACTCCGCCTGCCGCGCCAGCATCTCCGGCGCCGGCAAATCGTACCTCAATCTTCACTCCCCCACGCTCTCACCTTCCCCCGCCCGCGCACGCGCACGCGCACGCGCATCCGGCGCAGGCGCATCCGCCGCCCCCGCTTCTGCCGCCGCTGGACTTCGCCAGCGCGGTGAAAATATCGCCGGTCACTTTGTCCGCGCCGCTCAGATCAATGAAGCCGCCCTTGGCGCCGGGGATATTGAGCGAGCCGGGCATGATCGCCGCCGCCATACCGCCCATCGTAGATTCAGCCCACCCGGCGAACGAGCCAGCCACGTCGCCCGCCCGCGTGCGCCCGCCGATGGACGGGCCGCTCGGTTTGACAGACGCCGCCGCGCCGCCCACCGACCGCGAACTGCGCGCCCACATCGGCCAATAGCTGTAGCCGCGATGGGTGAGGACGGTAGGATAGCTGTCGTTCATAATCACCCAGGGCAGATACTTGTCCAGGTACTTCTCGCGGGCTTCGATCTCGCCGAGTGACGAAGCCTGCTCCATCGCCCGTTCGATCACGCGGCGATAATACTCTTTCGTGTCGGAAAGGTCGAAGTTCTTCATCTTCGCGGCAGTTGACTTGATCAGCCCTTCGGTGGGCTTGCTGAAGTCTATATCGCGCACAGGTTTCCCGCGATGGTGTTCCAACAAGGTCAGATAGCCGTCCTCGTAGTTGTGGATGATCGTACCTTTCGCCTGCGCTACCTGGCGGCGGAAGTCGCGGCGCTCTTTTTCGTTGGTCAAATCACCCCGATTAAGCACCTGAAAATCTTGGGTGATGGCCACCGTCAGCGGCTCATCCTTGGTCACTTCCACCACGCCTTTTTCCAGCAGGCCGAAGATGACCAGGGTCAGCACTTTGTTCAACGGCATTTCCAGCAAGACCGCCGCCTCCGGGGCCGTCAACCCGCGCTTGATGCCACCGCCTTCCACCTGCGCGATAGCGGGGAGATAAGCTTTGCGTTTCTTTTTCAGCGAGCCTTCGTTCAAGAAAATAAGCGGGACGAGAACCAACGGCGCCAACAACGTCAAAAAGGGACCGGAGACGAAAAGGAAAACCATCCCGGCAGTCAGAATCACAAACACCGAGATGCCGGTGCCGCCCGAAAAGCGGAAGAAAAGCACGGCAAACATCACAACCATGACCGCGCCGAGCACAAAGTGCGTGGTGGGATTATCCTTCAGCCACTTGTTCGTCAACTGGATGAGCGACATCTTGACCACGCGCGTCATCCCACGCTGCGGGAAGGAGACGCCGACGCGATACGCCCGCGTCGCGCTCCCCTGCGGAAACTGCCACACGGCGACAGCGCGGCCCTGGTAGAGCACCTTGTTGGTGAAGGGCACGTCTTGATACAGCATATCGTCCGGCTGGATGCCCTCCAGCATGTAGATGGCGATCTGGATGTTCGATGTACCGCGCACCAGGTCACTGTCGAACCAGGTGGGGGTGATTTGTAATGAGGCGTGGTCTTTCTTGGTCGTGTCCTGGAACACCAGATCGGGCATCGAAAACTCGAAGTGCAGCGTGCCCTGCGATCCACGCGGAATCGCCTGGCTGCCCAGGTGAACCTCGACGCCGGGATTCACATATTCAGACTTGCGGATATCGCTCAGGCCAACGCCGCCGATGGAGGCGCTCATCGTGCTGATCTTGTAGTTGCTGTGCGGCATCCCGATGTCCACCACATCAATCGCGCTGCCGTAGTTGTCGAAGGTGATGTCGTACACGATCTTCACCGAGGCGTCCGGCTGGACATAGACCTGCATCTTCAAATCTGGCACGCCAAAGCTGTAACTTTGCGCCAACGCCGGCCCGCCGCTGGCAGTCAGCGCCACCAACAGAGCCACGAAAGCCAAGACCCGCAACACATATTTACTCTTCATCCCCTTATCCTCCATCAACAGTCAGCTCTGGCTGATCGCTGACCGCTGAAAGCTAACCGCTAATCTCACCGTCCCCCGCCCGCACACGCGCACGCACAGGCGCATCCGGCACATGCGCACGCGCAACTGCTGTGGAAGCCGCCCCCTGAAGACGATGATGTACTGGGCGGCGCGGGCTTTTGCAGCGACGTGGGCATAATCGCCGCCGCCATGCCGCCCATCGTGGTCTCGGCCCAGCCGGCGAACGAAGAAGCGACGTCGCCAAACTTGGGCGCAGGACGCCCACTGGCGGCGCTGCCAGCCGCTCCCGCCGTGCTCGCTGCGCCGCCCGCCGCCACGGGCCGGGTCTGACGCACCCAGCGCGGCCAGTAGTTGTAGCCGCCGACGGTCATCACCGTCCGGTAGTCTTTGTCCATCATCACCCACGGGGCATATTGATCCAGATATTGCTCGCGCTGCTCGATGTCACCCAACGCGGCGGCTTGCTGCATGGCCCGTTCGATGACCCGGCGGTAGTAGTCCTGTGTATCCGAGAGATCGAAGCCCTGCATTTTGGCGGCAGCGCCCTTGACCAGCCCTTCCATCGCCGCGACGACGTTCAATTGCTTCACCGGCTTATCGGGATGCGCTTCGATCAAGTCCAAAAAGGCGTCTTCGTATTTGTGGATGACCGTCCCTTGCTGCTGGGCCACGGTGCGCCGGTACGCCGCGCGGGCTTCAGCGTCTTTCAGATCCGCCTTGTCGGCGACGCGGTACGGTTCGGCAACCTCCACTTTGAGCGGCGTGTCGTCCGTCTGCCGCACCAGCTTTTTTTCGAGCATCCCGAAAATGACCAGCGCCAACACTTTGTTGAGCGGCATTTCCAGGATGACGGCGGCTTCTGGCGCGGTCAGCCCGCGCTTGATGCCCCCACCCTCCACCTGAGCGATGGGCGGCAGGTAGTTGGGTTTGCTGGCCTTGATGATGCCGCGGACGATCAGCCAGAAAATGAAGAGAGGGATGACAAAAGGCAGGCACACACTGAGCAGGATGCTGATCCCGCCTAAAAACTGGCTGATCCAACGGACAAAGAGATCCCACGCCGTCACTTTGGTGATGTTGGTGAGGCCGCGCTGCGGGAAGGAGACGCCCACGCGGTATTCTTTGGTGGCTGCGACATTTTCGAAGCGCCAGACAGTGACCACGCGACCATTCTCCGTGCCCTTGTCGGTGAAAGCCACGTCCTGGTACAACACCTCGTCCAGTTGGATGCCTTCGAGCAGCGTGACGCGAATTTCAATCGTGCCTGTGCCACGCACCAAACTGCTGTCAAACCACGTCGGCGTGATTTGCAGCGAGGCGTTCTCTTTGTTGGTCGTGTCGGTGAAGATCATTTCCGGCATCGTCATCTCGAAGTGGAGTGTGCCCTTGCCGCCTGACGGGATGGCTTTGCTCCCCAGGTGAACTTCGACGCCGGGATTGACGTACTCGGATTTGCGAATGTCGGTCAGCGCCACACCGTCAATAGATGCGCTCATATTGCCGATGTTGTATTTGCTGTGCGGCGTCCCGATGTCAACGATGTCAATGGCGCTCCCGTAGTTCTGGAAGGTGATGTCGTAGATGATTGTCGCGGAACTGTCCGGCTGGACAATGACGTGCATGAGCAGTTCCGGCACGGCGAAACTGTAGTTTTGCGCCAACGCTGGCGCGCGCAAAAAGACGCCGAGCAACGCCAACAAGGCGCACAAGGCCACAATATGGAAAATCGGTCGCTTTTTCATATCGCTACCTCCATCACCCCTGCGCCCAACCGGCCGGCTCGCGGGGACAGTCAGCGGCGCAAATCGCCAGCCCGGGGCAAATATCGCAATGCGTCGGCGCTTCCACTCGCTCGCGGTACACACGGAAGACATCGTGATTCCAGATGTCGTCCCACGTAGCAGTGAGGATATTGCCCGCGCTCTGATATGGGCCGCGCGGCGGAATGACATCGCCATCCGGCTCGACGCGCACCGCCACGTCGCCGGAGCAGCGCGGGCCGCGCTGAATCTGCGCAGACAGCGCCTGCGTCGCATCCCGCTGCACCGGCGGATCCCAGATGAAGCGCGCCTGCGCATTGTCGGCGACTTCCTCGACGATAGCCGCCACCTGCGGCATCGCGTCAGCGGCAAAAACGCCATCTTGCGCCGCCAGGGCCGCGTCGGTGGTCGCGTAGGCCGCGAAAACGATGTTATCCGTTCCCGCAGCCATCAGCGTGTCAACCGTGGCATGGAGCGTACTGAGCGTCGCCTGGATTAACGGGATTTCGGCGACGGCGCAGAGCTGGTTCTCTTCCAGCCATGCCAACAGCGCGACGGCAGCGGCATGGTCGCCCTCGCCGCACAGGGCGTCGTGGACGGCGGAGTTATTGGAGGCGTAGAGGAAGGTGACGTGATCCACGCCAGCCTGCATCAGCGCCGCCAACAGTTCGACGTTCCACAGGTCAACGGCGCGCCCGCGCACTCCGGCGATCATCCCTATGTCTTGAGCGCGTTCGATGGCGCGGATCAGGTGCGCCGGTTCTGGCTGCGGCGGCGCCAGCAACGTCACATGGGGAATGCCCACCGCCCACAGCCGGTCAAGAATCGGCAGCAACTTATCGGGTGCGGCGAGCGGCAGCGACGCTTGCAACGGGGCAATGAGTTGCGCAGCGTAGGGCGAAAGGGCGGCGTCGTTGAGATTATAGACCGGGTACGTATCGCCGGGTGTGGTGATCTGTTTGATGAGCGTCTCGACTTGTGTGACGTCGGCGCGCATCACGTCCGCGCTCGCGCCCCGGAATTTGGCGGTGAGATCAGCGACAATCGCCTCGGTGCTTTTGCCGTCGAGCAAGCCCTTGACAATGACGACGCCAGAGGGCGAAAGCCGCGCCGCCGCCGCCGCGTTGGCAATCAACATCCCCGTCCCATCGCGTTCCACCCGCAGATGGAAGCGTGTATACATCCCCTCGGCCTCGCGCAGTGCATGGTAGATGCCAGGGGCTACCGCGGGCGTGGTCGCCGCGCGCTTAACGCCAAACAGGTTCTTGAGCCATTCCATTGCCATAGTCACCTCCTGACTTGAAGCTGGATACTCGATACTGGATGCTGGATGCTGGATACGGGATCAGGTGGTTGGGTGGTTAGGTGGTTGGGTCTTTCGCTCTATCACCCCCTCACCCCCTCACTCCCTCACTCCCCCACTCCCTCACTCCCCCACTCCCTTACCCACTCACTTCCTCACTCCTTGCGATACTTGCGGTCATACAACGTTTCATCGTAGGGGGCGCGGCGACCGGGACAGTTCTCGCGGGGACAGAGCTGGCAACTGGCGAAGTCATCGTCGGTGGCGAAGCGCACCCCTGACACGCTTTTGTTGGGCGTCATCAAGAAGCTGTCCGACAACGTGACGCCAATCGCGCCTGTGACATCGCCCAGGATGCTAAAGAGCGGGCGCTGTTGCGGCAGCGGCCAATCGGCCAGCGACCCCGGCGACATTACTGCCGTTTTCCCCAATTCGTAGCAGGCCGTCATGGACTGGAACAACGCCTGGCTGGCGACCCGTACCGCCATCTCCTTGATCACGTCGGCCCAATATTGGAAGAGCACATCCTCCTGCGCGTGCGCCCATTGATCCAGTTCCACCCCGCACGTGGCGACGTAGGGGAAGACGCGATGGACGCGCTCCAGGTTCACGCGCAGCACCCGGCTCGTCAGCGTCACGCCATCCACAATCACATAGTTGTCACCCCTTGCCTCAATGAAGGCGATTTTGTAGAGCGCCTTCGGTCGGGCGATACGTTCAGCTTCGTCGCGCAGCCGTTGCAGGTCGGCGAGATAGGGGCTGCCTTCTTTCAGTCGCAGCCGCTTGACAAGTTCCGCCAGATCGGGTTGAAAAGAAATTACATCAACAATGTGCTCGTTCATCGTTCTCTTGGCCTGGAGAGGAAAGGTCGCAACAAGATGAGCGCGCCTCCCAGGATGAACAAGATACCCCAGCCAGCCAACCCCAGATTAAGGCCGCTGATGTTGAGAATCAACTCAAAGAAGACGAAACCGACCGCGAAGATGATCAATCCGATGCTCACCAGGTCCTTACCCGCTTTGACCGCGCCTGGTCGCCCGTGGGCCGTCCCATAGAGCCACTGCCCCACGCCGACGCCCGTGGGCGCGATCAACGCCCAGGCGTAGGCCCAACTGGCCCAGTGACCCGTGAGGTTCTGGTAGAACAACAACAGGCCGGTCATCGTGACGAGGCTGCCCAACATCACGAACGGCTCGCCGGCCCCTTGTTCCGCGCGCAGGGATAAGACAATCATCATCACGCCCGGTACAAGGATGAAGAACGGCCAGATGAAATGTCCAAACCGGATGTTAAATATCTGGCTGAATAATCCCAGGACGCCAAGCGCGATCAAGAGGATGCCGAACCAGCGCATCCCGTGTGCATAAGTCGGTCTTTCATTCGTCATAGTTTGCTCCTCTGCAAATAGCCACAGAGGACACAGAGTTCACAGAGATAAAAAACCTCTGCGTTCTTCGTGTGCTCTGCGGTGAAATTTTCATTATCGGGTCTGTACCGCAGATTCGTTTACACTCCTTACAAGCTGCGAGTTAAGCGTTGCGAATGAGCGGGTTGTCGAGCACGGCGACCAGGCCGCAAATATCGTCTTCGCACTGATTGCGCTCAATGCGATAGCCCAGGCGCTTGTGCAGGTCAATGGAACGCTCGTTGGTCATTACGATGCCGCTCATCAGACGCGGCACTTTAAGCGCCTCAAACGCATAGCGAATCACCGGCTGGCAGGCTTCGAACGCCAATCCCTGCCCCCAGTAGGCTGCACCAAGCGCGAAAGCCAGTTCCACTTCCAGCGCGTTGCATGGCGTCGCCGGTTCACCGGGCAGCCGGTAGTAACTGTTGGCGAACGGCGTCAGGTTGATCTGCCCGATGACGCGCGCACTCGCGCCCGTTGTCGCCCGCAACACAATCGCCAGATAGCCGAACTCTGCGCTATCGGGCTGGTGCGCGCGATACAGCAGCCGGTTATGGACCTGCGCCCGGCTCAAAGTCTCCCCGCAGTACATCGCACACACCGCCGGATCAGCGTAGACTTGCGTGTAAATGTCGTCCAGGTCCGCTAATCTAAATCTACGCAGATGTAGACGCTTTGTTTCAAAAGGACCCATATTCGCTGAGAGACGAGAGCGCGCCGATCGCCAAAAGGATCAACGTCAGCGCCAATGTCAGCAGACAAAGCGCCAGGCCTGCCCAGGCCAATCCCCGCCGCTGCTTCGATCTGATCCCTAGAATGCTCACGACAATGCCGATCAACGGCAGGGGAAGGTTGCACAGCGGCAAGAGCACCATCGTGACCAAACCGAGAACGCCCAACACGAACGCCGCGATAGAAGCCGCAGCTTTGCCATCGCGCTGGACTTTGGGCATGGGAAGTGGGCGGGCGCGTTGCGGCATCGGGGCGGGCGGTGGGGACTGCGGCGCGCCTGTCACTGGCCTTGCGACGGCTTGCGTTCTTGGCGGCATGGCTGGCGGGCGAGGCGGTCCGGCGACCGGCGGTTGCGCCGGTTGGCGCGGCGCGCCGGCGCTAAGGGCGCTCGCCATCTCCCGCGCACTCTGGAAGCGGTCAATCGGTCGCAGTTCGAGCGCGCGCATCAACGCCGCTTCGATGGCGGGATCAACGTTGGGGATCAACGCGCGCACGGGGAGCAACGCCGCCGGATTGACGATGCGCTTGGTGGCAGTGGGCGGCGCCTGTCCCACGAGCGCGTGGTAGAGCGTCGCACCCAGGCCGTAGATGTCGCTGCGCACGTCGGTAAAACCGGATTCGGCTTCATACTGCTCCGGCGGCGCGTATTCCGGCGTTCCCATCCCGCGCACGACGGTCATGGTGCGGGGATCGCGCGGATCCCACAGCTTCACCAGGCCGAAATCCACCAACACGGCCTGCCCATCGGGGCGGATGATGATATTGGTGGGCTTGATGTCGCGGTGGAGCACATTCTGCCCGTGACAGTAGGCCAGCGCGTCGAGCAGTTGGTGCGCCCACCGCAGCACGAGCGCCTGCGGCAGCGCGCCCTCACGCCCGATGCGATCCGCCAGACTTTCGCCTTCGACCATCTCCATCACCAGATAGGCGTTGCTGCCTTCCTCAAAAGAGTCCATCACCCGCACCAGGTTGTTGTGGTTGAGGCGCGCCAACGTCACCGCCTCGCGCTTGAATTGCGCGCGGAGCTGCGCCAGCATTTCCGGGTCGAGGTCAGCCTGCACCATCAGCTCTTTGATGGCGACAGGAATTTCCAGGCTCAAGTGCCACGCGGCGTAGACCGCGCCCATGCCACCCCGGCCAAGCAAATGGGTGATGCGATACCGGTTTTGTTGTAGAATCGTACCTTCGCGTAACATAGTCCCCCAGAATAAGGCGTAAAACGTAGCTCGTAAAACGTAAAACGTAATTCGTAAGTCACTTACGTTTTACGTTTCACGCTTCACGTTTTAGGTTTTCTTCCCCGCGCGCAGCCATGTTCGGCGGGATGATGGGCGGTGTGCGCTTCGCGTTCGAGACGGCAGCCGCCCCCGCACATCTCCAAATCGGGGCAATCCCAACACGCTTCCGGCAGCCCGGCTGCGAGCGGGTCAGTTTCACGGTCGCGGAAGCTCAGGAACAGCGGGCTGTTCCAGATACGCTCCCACGGATCGATGAGCAGGCTGCCTGCCGCCACATAATACGATTGACAGGGCAGCACATCGCCGTTCGGTTCGATGCAGATGGAGTACTCGGCGGCGTTGCAGCGCTTGGGCGCAAGACCCAGTTCCAACGGCGAAAGGCGGCAGTAGTCGGTGACGGTGTACCAGAGGAAACGCATGTCCAACGCCTCAGCGTGCTCGCGGACGGCGACCAGCGTGGCGGCCATGTCCTCGGCGGGGATGGCGTCCGATGCAGCCAGACCGCCGCCGGCGTAGATCATCCCATTCATCGCAAACGTGCGCAGGCCCAGGCCGTGCAGGAAATCCACGATGCACACGGCGTCGCGCTGGTTCTGCCGCGTCAACGTGCTGTTGGTGATGGTGTGGATGCCACTCGCCAGGGCGTTTTCGATGCCGCGCACCGTCTGCGCGAAAGCGCCTCGCGCGCCGACCATCGCGTCGTGGATGGCAGCGTCGTGGGTTTCCAGCGTGATTTGCACGTGGTTCAGTCCCGCTTCGACGAGCGCCGCCATTGTGGGCGCGTGGGCAAGCATTCGCCCGTTCGTGTTCATCCCCACGATCAGCCCCAGCCCGTCGGCGTGGCGGATGATGGCCGGCAGATCGGGGTGCAGCGTCGGCTCGCCGCCGGTAAGGATGAGGTGCGGCACGCCGATCTCGGCGAGTTTATCGAGCACGCGGAACCAATCCGCCAGCGCCAGAGACGGCATATCGAGACGCTCCGCTTCGTTGTAGCAGTGCGCGCAGGCGTTGTTGCAGCCGTAGGTGAGCGCCACGTCAGCTTTGTAGGGCGCGTGGACGGGCGCGCTGAACAGGGGGCGAAATTCCAGTTGATCGGCGACGCTGCACACAGGACAACCGCCATCATTCGCCCGGAAACGCTCGACCAGGCTGTAGATGGAGGCAATCTCGCGGGTAAGTTGGCCTTTATCTACGCCATTGAAGCGCCGCAAGAAACGGTTGTGCGCCTGCTCCGCCGGGACGCCGTCCAGCGCCATCTTCGCCATCACCGTAGCCGTGGCGTTGAGGTGCAGCACGTCGGTCACGTCAATGAAGAGGAGGCTGGCGCCGCCCTCTTCGACGCGCAGGTGGATGCGCCGCTGCCCGCCATCCAGGGGAACGGGGTACGTGTACAACCCCGGCGCGGGCGGCGCAGATGGCGCGCCCAAGACGCTCATCACGCTCTGCCGCAGCTCTTTCCACCAACCGTTTGCCATCGTAGCACAACCTTCTGTAAAACGTAAAAAAACCTTACGTTTTACGTTTTACGCCTCACCACTTGGGCGCTTCTTCAATCTGGTACGATGCGCCGCAGTACGGGCAATCCACAAAGATCGCGCCGGCCTTGACGACGATGTTTTCCTTGCTCAGCGTGCCGTGGCAGGAGTTACACTTCATCTGCTCCAGGCGCACGTCGCCAGTGAGGTCAATCTTCTGCACGTGAGTGATCTCTTCCTTTTTGGGTTGGACGCGGGTGAGGTAGATGAGGACGCCAGCCGCGCCGAGCAGCACCACGCCAACGACCAGGCGGATAATCTGCCCCTGCGACCCGACGATGAAGATGAGCGCAAACAAAGCCAGAACAGCAGCAATTAGATAAGTTACAAATTTCATGATGTTCCTCCGTAGGCTGAGAGTCGTTGATTACATAGTCCGATAGCCAGGCTTGTTGTGGCGACGCACGCCAGGTTCCTATACATACATACGAAACTCGGATTGCATGGTTCTTTCAGTATAGCGCAACCCACAGCGGAGTCAAAAGCAGATCAGGTTTCACGTTTTACGCCTTATGTTTCACGCAGTTTTTGTACTCTTTACAAAAACGTGCTAAGTGGCAGTGGTGAAAATAGAGAATCAGCCAACATCAGCGTGGTTGTATACCGCGCCTTGTAATCCCAATTTCCTACTTGATTAATAGATGATTTTATTATAAAATAAGGTAATCTTACTAACACAACCTTCATTATCCTGCCTTTGGCAGGGATGACTGGGCCAGTCCCCAGAACAACCATTGCCGTGAGGATGGACTGGCATTCGCGGCGTTTGATCAAGGAGGTTCGATGTGCAGGCGAAATTTCACAATCTAAGGCGGTTGGCGTTGGCCCTGGGACTAGGGCTGATAGGGGCGCTGGTGTTGACCGCGCTGGCGGCCCCCCCCCGCACGGCGTTGGCCGATGCGCCCTGGGGCAATAGCGTGCGGGTCACGGATGACTATGATCCGAACATGCCGCAAGATTACGCGGCGACGGCGGTGGCTTCCACGGGCGTCGTTTATGCCGTGTGGGCGGATGGACGGGATTACTATGAAGTGCTGCCCGTCTATTTCGCGCGCTCTACGGACGGCGGGCAGACGTGGAGCAAGAACATCCCCATCACCACACAGTTGATGATCAACGAAGGCGGATGGCCGGCGGTCGCCGCCTCCGGGCCAAAGGATGTCCACGTCGTCTGGGGGAGCTATGAGAATGACTTCCCGCGCGTCTTTTACAGCCACTCCGGCGACAGCGGGGAAACCTGGAGCGTCCCGCGCACCCTGGATCAACTGGGCGAGCAGGGCGGCGCGACGCAACCAGACGTAGCGACCGACGGCGGCGACCATGTCTACGTGGTCTGGGTCGAGTATGACGGCCTGTACCTGGCCCATTCCGCCGATGGCGGCGCGAAGTGGGCGGTCACCCCCTCCCCGGTGATAACCTCAACCGGCTGGTTGAACACTCCGGCGCTCGCGGTGGACGCGACCGGGGCGCTGCACCTGGTATGGCAAGAGATGATTCCAGAGAGCAAACAGGCGGTGTGTTATGCGCGTTCCGCCGACCACGGCGACACCTGGACAACGCCGCATTGTTTCGATAGCCCGGTGGCCTTACTCCCGCAGGCGCTCCCCGACGTGGCGGTGAACCGGCTTAACGCAAATGTCCACGTTGTCTGGGAACAAAATGACGGCAACTACACCGCTATCTACCACGCGCTATCCAGCGACGGCGGCAACACGTGGGGTACGCCGCAGAGCCTCAGTGAAGCCGGTTACTACGCAACGTGGCCGGCCGTGGCCGTCAACAGCACCGGCCTCGCCTACGTGGTGTGGGAACAGGGCCTCGACGTCCCGGAGATATACTACGCCCAATCCAGCGATGGGGTGCTATGGAGCACGCCGAGCCGCGTCAACGATGCCTGGCGCGGCACGACGCACTACCGCCCGGCTATCGCCGCCGGAGATACACCGCACGTGCTGTGGACGCTGGAAGATGCGCAAGGCGTCAAGGACATCTACGCAACGGCGCTCGCCACACCCGAACCGGTTACGATCCCCGCTTCCGACGGCAAAGTGACGCTGGATGGACAGTGCGGCGCGCGGACTGAGTATGCTAACGCCCTCGCCGTCGAATTCTCCGACTTCGGTTACACGCGCACGGTTTACTTGCAGCACGACGGGACCAACCTCTACGTGTGTATGGACGCCTTCCACGGCTGGTTCGATCAAGATCGCGCTGGCGTCGTCTACCTTGATACGGACGGCGCGCGCGAAACCCAGGCCGAGGCGGACGATTACGCGCTCAAGGTCAACTTCATGGAAGGGACGCTGGGCGCACAGAGCAGTTGGTTCGGCAGCAGCAACCCCGCCAATCCCTACAGCCCCACCAACGCGCTGCTCGGTTGGACGGGCGTGGCGACATACACCGGCGTCATCGGGCAGACGGGTGCGGATGTGGCCGAGTACCGCATCCCGATGACATTGACGGGCGGCTTGTGCGGCGCGCCCTTTGGCCTGGCGGTTTATCATCAGGGTTACCAGAGCGTCTATTTCACGCCGTTCGGCTGGCCGAGCAACCAGTTTTACGATGAGCCACGCACCTGGCAGATGGCCTACTACGGCGGCGCACCATGTCCCGATCCCACGCACTTGCCCGTTTTCAAACTACAACCGCCGAAAGTCACCCCCGAAGACGCGCAGGACCTTGCCAACCGGCTGGAAGGCATCACCACCACCGAAGTGCTGACCGGCGACACGCATACCGGGACCGGGCGGCTGCTCGTGGCCGATCCAGGCCACGGGACGCAGCTTGAGCTGTTCACCGCCAGCGGCGGCCTGTTGGCCTCGAATCCTGGCCTCGCGTTTGGGCAAGGCGCGCCGATGGATCCCAATGCGGGCAATCCTTCGCGGCTGGCGTGCCAGTTCCTCCTGCTCAACGGCTTGTTCAACAGTCAGACGCCGGATTTTGCGAAAAACTGCAACAATCCGGCCACGCTCGGCTACAACCTGACGCTGATTAAACAGACGATGTTCACACCACCCTCCGCGCTGGCCGCGGCAACAGCCGCGCCGGAGGAGATCATCGGCGTCGTCGTACAGGTTCCGGTCGGCGTTGAGATCAACACCTTTGAGACGCCAATCGCACAAGGCAACGCGCCACAATTGAACCCGCAGCCAGAACCGCCAGCCTACTTCATGCCCTACGACGGCCCCGGCGGACACCTCTCGCTGATCTTCCTCAGCACGGATCCCGCCAGCACTCTGCCTTCGCTGGATAGCTCTGTGCCTGGTCTGGGCGCCCTGGCTGCCCCAGCGTTTGGCCGACAGATGCAGGAGTTCGGCGTGGTCGAGATTGTCTCCCGCGCGCAGGCGACGCAACAAGCCCTGGCGCGCGTCCAGCAAAGTATGCCGCAAGCCGTCAACATCGAACTCGGCACCCCGGAACTCGTCTACTATCTGGGCGACCCGGCTGCGCCGCAATCCGTCGTCTTGCCGATGTGGGCCTTCAACAACGTCTCGGCGACGATTGGCGGCGAGGTGGCGGCGGTGCGCGGCTTCTATGTGCCGGCGGTGGAAGGGATGACGCCGCTGGTGACGATTGTGACGCCGGTGGAAGGCGCCGTCCATCCACCCTTCCGTCCGCTGACCGTCACGGCAACCATCGCCGAAGGAACTGCGCCGTACACGTACACGCTATCGAGCGATGACGGGACAGTGCTGCGCGAAGGGGTGACGGGAAGCGCGCTGACCCTGCCGAACGTCATGCTCCCCGGCATTCGCAGCGGCGAGCCGGTAAGCCTCACGCTGCGCCTCGACGCGACCGACAGTAACGGCGTAACCGGCTGGAGCGTAGTGAACTTGCAGCCGATCATCATCAACGTTTATCTGCCGCTCGTCGTGCGCAACTTCACAGAGGGCAGCATAACGCTCAGCCTGCCGCGCCCGACCGCGCCGCTCGCCAACTACGACGTGGGCGTCGAGTGGGTCGGCGACTACCCGCCGCTCGGCGCTGGCGGCTCGGACATTCCGATGACCGTGCCGGACGCCAACGGCTTCTACAACCAATTGCGCGGTTACGGCTGGGGGCACGCGATCAAATACGGCGAGACCTCGGCCTGGGAAAAGGACTGGCGCGATTGCTCGCTCGGCGGCATTGACTGCTCTTCCGGCGTGGAGAGCGCCGAGTTTATGTACTTTGCCGGTCACGGCAGCCCGGCGCGCATCTACTTCTCCTCCAACAAAGATAGCAACAGCTTCTATGGCGCGAACGCGCGCTACCAGAATACGCGCTGGATTGGCTTTGCGTCGTGCCAGACCTTGCGCGCTGGACCTTATGTGGGGCCGGGCAATCCGCCGCTCACCTACTGGTTCAATGCATTCCAGGGCGCGCACATGCTGCTCGGCTTCCACAGCAACATGGCCGATATCGCCTTTGGCGGACCGTTGGGCTACAACCTGCAAGAACACTGTTTCCTGTGGTGGTGCTCGCAACTCACCATCCGCGAGGCGTGGGTGAAGACGGCCTTCGACATGAACGCGGGCAAGCCGGCCTACCTCTACGCCATCGGGACAAACGGCGTCAATCCGGTGAACAACAAGTTGCCCAAAGGCAACGGCACTCTACTGAGTCGGCCTTTCCCGGCGGCTTCGTTCCATTGGGTGTGGTGGGATTAAGCCCCTTCCCCTCAACGCATCAACCTTGACGATACCGGCTGAAGTCGATGTGACATGTACACACCGGCTTCAGCCGGTTTTTTTCGGTTACGGACTTTTTGAGGAGAGGCAGAACATGAAGACGCACGCACAGCCGGTTTACTGCATCACCGTAGAGGGCAGGCTAGATACGATACCACGTGGGCGGAGGTGAGCGTCGTGCGCGTCAGATGATGCGCGTCAGCATCCACTGCGTCAATTTGACGACCAGCCCAGTCGCCGCCAACGCACCAAGCGCCAGTCCCCACGTCCCGGCGAGCGCGTATCCGCCAAAGATGCACGCCAGCGTGCCAAGAATCCCCCCACCCATTGCCGCAACACCGACAAGTGCGTGCTGCCGGTCGCGGCGCATAAACATCTGGCGTATCTCTTGTTGCACCGCGCGGCAATAGGGGCAGTGGATGGGACGACGCAATTGGTGTTCCAGTGCGCGCGTAAGCGCGTCGTAGGTAGGCGCCTCCCGCCCACGGTGGACGTGTCCTTCTTCGATCACCCGGAACGTGTAATCAAAGACTACGCCGCATTGCTCACACGTCACCTCACGGCGCACCTGCAAAGCGACTTCCCGCCAACGCCGGCTGGCGTCGAAGGCCAGGCGTCCATCCGCGCCGTTATGCCACGGCGCGCTGCCGCCGCCCAAAGTCCGCATCCCCGCAATGGAGAAGTGGTAGCGTTGCATCAGATCGGTGAGATGGTCATCCCAGATCATAACAGCCCCAACCACCGGGCCACGGCGTCGCCCGCGCCGGCCATATTCAGGGCGATGGGCAACAAGAGCACGCCCATCGCATTCATGCGCCGCGATCCCCACAGCACGGGGATGAGGCCGATGCCGGTCGCCACGGCGCAGATCGCCAGGCCGCCCAGGCCCGTCATCCCCACGACGACGACCAGCAGAATCGCCAGCGTGACGAGGCTGATGAGGCGGTAGCTCACCCGCGCCGTCAACGCAATCGCCAGGCGCGTCAGCCCAAGCGAGAGGAAGAAAGCAAGGACGCCCGCCGCCAGCACGGCCGCCGTCGCCCAGTAATAGCGGTCAGGCGTGTAGGTGCTGTACAGCGTGCTCACCATCCACGCCATCCCGCCACGCGTGAGGTGCAGCCCCGGCACGAAGAAGAGCAGGAAGCCGCCGACGTAATAGACGACCTTGGAGGCTCCCTGCGAGATGACGAACGCGCGCTCGTCACGCTGCGCGGTCGCGTGCCCGGCCAGGAATCCGCCAATGCCGCCGGTAATTACGGGGAAGAAGGCGGCGAACATCCCGCCCAACACGCCCGCCGCCGTCCCCTGGAAGATCGCGCCGAGCGGCGCATCCACGGTGCGGGCGATGTGCTGCGGCGGCAGTTCGATGCGCGCCATGAGGTTCTGGATCACCCACGGCACGGCGAACAGGCCGACAAACGCGGGCAGCAGGTTTTGGTAGGCCACTTCCACGGGCACGAGCGAGCGATACATCATCACGAAGCCGAGCAAGCCGGAGAGCAAGAACGTCGCCAGCCCCGCCGTAAGCGAGCGCCAGCCGTCCCACCAGCGTTTCCACCCGGCAGGCGCGCGGTCGGTGCCTTTGGGCCACTCGGAGAGCAGCATATAGGCGATGATCGTCCATAGAATCCACGCCATGTGCGGGCGCAGGATTTCGCGGACCGGCGGCAAGATGCGCGAGGCCACCGGCGCGAGCAGCGCCAAGACCACCAGCCCGCCCAATCCGCCGATGCCGGTGAGCACGACAGCCTCGTAGCCGCGCCGCTGGAGCAGGTATTTCTGCCCCGGCAGAACGATGAACACCGTGCTATCGTCGGGCACGGAGAGGAAGATGCTGGAGATCGTGTTCAGCATCGCATAGCCGGTGATGAGGCCGAGAAACAGAAACGCCATCTGCTCCGGCGACATCCATGCCGCGAGCGCCCCGCTGGCAAGCAGAATGAAGCCCGCCACATTGTAGATGTGCAGCGCGGGCACCAGCGCCAGCAATGACGCTAACAACGTACCGGCAAGTGTCCAAAGGATAAGTTCAAGCATAAGAATCAGCAAATGGTAAATGGCGAACCCTCAAATTCCCCTCACTCCCCCACTCCCTCACTCCCCCACTCATCTCGCCACGCGCCAATCGAGCGCGGAACGGGGGATGATTTCCAGGTCGCCGCGATATTCCTGGATGAGGCCGATGACTTCGACGGCCTGACCCTCGGCGGGCGGCGGGTCGAGAGTGGTCAAGATGTTGGTCCACAACAGAACAGTGATAGCGCCGCTGCCGTCGTCGAGCAGCGCCTTCGCGCCGGCCGAGAAGCCTTGCGGCGCGCCGAGGACGCCGCGCAAGCGCACCACGCGCCCCGCGTCCAGCGTTCGCAGATCGCCCACTTCGATCCACGGAATCTCCGGCGCCGGCGTGATAATGGTGATGTCCGTGGGGCGCTCCGGGACGATTTGCAGCTCACCCTCGTAGCTGCCGAGTTCCCCATCCACCACAACGTCCGCGCCCACATCGAGCGCAAACGGGTTTTCGAGCGCGGTATAAACGTTATTCCACAATACCAGCATGATTTGCGCCGCGCCGTCGTCGAGCGTCGCCTTCATCCCGCCTTTGAAGCCCTCCATCAACACCACGCGCCCCTGTAGGCGCAACCGGCTGCCGATAGCGGCGTTCTGCGCCTCGCTCAGGCTGACAACGGGGATCGCGGCGGCGGGCGGCGCGGCGGAAAGGACAATGTCCGCCACCGTCGCCGGGACAATCTGCGGCGTGTCTTTGTAGAGGCTCACCGCGCCGGTTACATCAATCCCCTGTCCTTCAACGATTTCAGGCAGCGCGCCGGTGAGCGCCGTCGTGGTCTCATCCACGGCGACGATGACCTCGCCAGAATCGTCGCGCACGGTGATGAGCGTCATCCCGGCGTAGGGCGTGCGTACCTGGCGTATTTCACCGACGACGCGCACGCGCTGCCCGGCGTCCAGGGGCGTGAGGGTGTTCGCCTTGATCGTTGCAGGTTCCGGGCGGCGCAAGGCGAGGTGCTCTGCCGCGTTCAACGTCAGCGCGACGTAATCTTCGCGGATGCGCAGTGTGCCGGCGACGGTGACTTCATCGCCCAACGCCGGGATCGTCCCTGCCGCCAGGAGCGCCTGCGTCACATCGCGGTACGAGGAGACACGCACTTCGCCCGTGCCATCGTCGAGCCAAAACGCCAGGTAGCCGCTCGTCGGGTCGTAGCTGAGGCTGCGCGAGACGCGCCCTGCCATGCGCACGTAGGCCATATTCATCGTCCCTAGCGCGTCAGCAGCAGAGACGGTGGGAATATCCGCGCGGCGCGCCATCCACCAGAGGCCCAGCAATCCCACCGTCGCCAGCAGGATTGCCGCGAGTTTGACGGCGCGCACAGGGATGCGCCCGGCAAGTTTCGCGCCGCAGTAAGGACACGTCGCGTAAGGCCCCACAAAGCGCCCACAGCTTGGGCACTGCGCGGCAGGAGGCGTATGGTTCGATGTAACTTGGACAGTTTCAGACATCGCAATCCTCTTCAAATGAGAAAAGAGAAATGAGAAACGAGAAATGAGAGGGGAATGTAAACAGGAACCTGGTAATCATGACAATTCCCCTACTCCCACACTCCCCTACTCCCCCACTCTCCAAATCAGTTCGTGCTGGCGCTGCCAGATACGGTAGCGGAAGCCGGTGAAGGCAGAAAGTAAGGGATCGTCAGCAGGGATGTTGATGATGTAGCCTCCCAGGTCAGGGCGGGCGCTGTGCATCGCGGTGAGCAGCGTCCGCGCTACCCGCAGCCGGTGCGGGTATTCAGGGTCAACTCCCAGATCCATCACCACATGGTTGCCATGCTGCACATGGTAAAGCACATAACCGAGCAGACGCGCACCGTCCCAGCAGGCCAGCGCGCGGAAATCTGCCTGACGACGTTGCAGCGAGGCCAATTGCCGCTGCCAGGGCGCGCGTACATCGTGAAATGCCGCATAAGACGCCAGCGCGACCCCGGAAGACGCCGGCGCAACCCCAGTGGGCAACGGCAGAGGGTCGAAAGTCCCCGGTTCGAGCGTGAGCACCAGCAAATCGCGCTCCCAGGCGAAACCCAACTGCTGGTACAAAGCCAACCCGGCCTCGTTTTGCGCCAGGACTTCCAACCGCAAGATGTGGAGCCTGGCCGCGCGCGCCGTCGCCTGGATGTGTTCCATCAACCGGCGCGCGATCCCTTGCCGACGCCAGGGCGCAAGCACCCCCACCCCGCTGACCCATCCGGCGTCGCCGCGAAGCGAGAGCAGCGCGATGCCTACCGGCATATCGTCAACCAAAGCGACGACCGACTTCCGCAAATCAATGTCCTCGGTAGAACACATCCGCTCGAATTGTTCCGCGTCGAGCCAGATAGGAAGGTAGTAATTCGCGTAGGCCTGGTTCAAGAAAATCGCCAGGCGATCATGCGATAATGCAGCAGCCGAAACCAGATTGACCGAGAATTTTGTGGCCTCATCCATACTCTGACAGACACCCCCAGCGATCTGCGTGCTGTGACGCCAGTTTGCCCCTACTATATACTGAGAGGGTCGAAAGCGCAACCTCATTTTTGTACATCTTCAAAACAAGAGTATAATGGATGTGGTCAAAGTTAAAACGTAAAGCGCAAAACGTCATGTCTAAAAACATGACGTGAGAGGAAGGCACCATGGCGATGAAGGTCGAAATTCGTAAAGCGCGGTTGAGTGATGCTGAGACGATTGCCAATTTCGTCAATAGCGCCCGCCCGGCGCGCCTGTTAACCCAACTGGATGTCGCTGAACGTTTTAGCCAGGTGGGTTTTTTGCTGGCAGAGCAGGAGAAACGCATCGTAGGATTGATTGGCTGGCGCGTGGAGAATTTGGTCATCTGCATGACCGATTTTCTGATCGCTCCCAGTGTGGATCGGGTGACGATGGGACGCGCGCTCGTCACTGCGATGGAAAAGGAGGGCGAACTGCTGCAAGCAGAAGCCGTCATTCTTTTCCTCCCGGCTGCTCCAACGCAGACATTGATCCAGTACTGGCAAGGATTCGGTTACACGCGCAAACCGGTGACTGAGCTGCCCAAAGCCTGGCGTGAAGCGGCAATGGAGTGGAACGCCGCGGCGACCGAAGTGATGGTCCGGCAGATCCGCGAAGAATTGGTTCGTCGGCCTATGTAGGGGTTAACGCAAAGCGATATGCCATCAAGGAGACTATAGTTCATGGACAAGATAAAGCAATTCGTCAGTGCACATCCACAGTGGACTTCCTGGATCGTGCTTTCCATCGGTATGGTTGCCATCCTGATCTGGTCGGCGCGGGATGTGGGGCTTCTGGCGGGCCAGTGGGTCGCGTTGATCGTCGCCACTATCGCCGTCGCCGGTCTGGCCGTGTGGATCATCGGCTGGGAAGATGAAGAAGAGGAAGAGGGAGGCGCCACACCTCCAGCCAACAACAAATCACCGAAAGAGGCATAAACGGCGCGCTTTTTTACCATTGAAAAGTACACCCCTGGTTATGCCGGGGGTGTCTTGCTTTAAGTTGCAGCTTCGTAGAGATACGTTATAATCCCCCACGTAAACGATAGGCTGGAGGCGCTAAATTGGTAGAAGAACACGCGGATGTCGTCACCGAGACGTTAGCGGAAGAGGAAAAAGAACAAGAAGAGGGTGAGCCTTCGTTAAGTCGCTCTTTCGGCATCCGTTCCTGGTTGCAAGACGTTTTGGAGACGCTGCTGTTGGCAGTGATTCTCTTTCTGGTCATCAACACTTTGACTGGCCGTTATCAGGTGCATGGACAAAGCATGGAACCGAGTCTACACGATGGGCAATACCTCATTGCCAGCAAAGTCGTGTATTGGCTCCACCCGCCAGAGCGCGGCGACGTGATCGTGCTCGATCCGCCCGGCGCACAGAGCACCGTGCCGTACATCAAACGGGTCATCGGCCTGCCGGGCGATATTGTGGAAGTCCGCGAGCAGCGCGTGTGGGTCAACGGCGTCGCGCTCAACGAACCCTATATCAGCGCGCCGCCTTACTACACAGGCAACTGGGTGGTTGCGGACGATCAGTATTTTGTCCTCGGCGACAATCGCAATAACTCCAGCGATTCTCATGCCTGGGGATTGTTGGCGCGGGACCTTGTTCTCGGTAAGGCGATTTTCAGTTACTGGCCGCCGGAGACGTGGGGCGTCATCCCACATTACACCTTCCCCGAACTGCAAAACGTGCAATAAGGGACAGATTGCCCTACGGGAAACTCGCTTATGTTGAATGACCAAACAATTATGCACAGTCTTGAAACGGAGAATGTCACAGTGGATGCTATACCGCCGAAAACCGGCAGTGGAACGGGCGTATGGGCCTGGTTCCGCGATCTGGTCGAGACGCTGGTGCTGGCTGTCATCATCTTTCTCGTGGTCAATACGTTCACCGGCCGCTACGAAGTCCAATCCATCAGTATGGAACCGACGTTGCACGAAGGGCAATATCTGATTGTCAGCAAGGTTGCCTATTGGCTCCATGCGCCAGAGCGCGGCGACATCATCGTACTCGACCCGCCCAACCATCAGAGCGAGATTCCCTACATCAAGCGCGTTATCGGCCTACCCGGCGAAAGGGTGGAGATCCGCGATGGGCGGGTCTGGATCAACGGTATTGCGCTGAACGAGCCATACATCAGCGGCCCGCCAAGCTACTCCGAGAGCCTGGTTCTGGGCGACGATGAATACCTGGTTTTGGGCGACAATCGCAACAACTCTAGCGATTCACACATTTGGGGTATTCTGCCGCGCGACAACATCATCGGCAAGTCCATCTTCCGTTACTGGCCGCCGGAGAAGTGGGGGTTGATCCCGCACTACGCCTTCCCGGAATTGGAGAGCAATCCGTGAAACACCAAACTTCGATCTGCGACAAGGGAGCCGCCGCATGAGTTACACTTGTCCCGTTTGCAATGTCGGCAATCTCAAGCCGGTCAAGATCACGTACACCCGTCCATGGGGCGCGCGGTTGGTCGTGATACCGGACTTCGCCGCATGGCGTTGCGATTCGTGTAGCTTCACGCGCTATGACGTTGCTGCACTAGCCCAGGTGCGCCGGCTGCTCGGTCCCGACGAAGAGGAGTTAGTCGAACCGTACCGCCGTCGCTCGCCGCAGACTGAAGGCCCCGGCGAGGTTGGTCCGCGACGCTGGATGCCCTGAGCGGTTCATCGCGGAGCTTGACAAATCCCAGGCTTACGTTAGAATGTAACGCGTGATGCCGAGATAGCTCAGCACGGTAGAGCAGGGGACTGAAAATCCCTGTGTCCTGAGTTCAATTCTCAGTCTCGGCACCAAAAAGCGGGATCGCTCAAGGCGATCCCGTTTTGTTTTGAAATCAAACAACTATGTTACAGACCGATCATCGCGCTATTCTGACATCCAGCCCAACCTCAGGCCACGCCGCCCTGAACGAAATCCGCGCTCTTGTTCCGGGTGCGCGACTGCTCCGGTGGCTTGAGCCAGGTGTGGGATTGCTTGAATTTGAGATAGACTGGAATACCCTGGCAGTGCGCCTACGCGAGCAACTGCCCGTGTTTTGCCGCCACATCTGCCCGATCCAGGCGCACGTTCCACTGCGGCAGATTGCAACCGACCTCGACGCATTGGCGCAGGCCAGCCGCCAGTTCATCCCCTTGCTGGATGTAACGCATCCCTTCTCAGTGCAGACGCGGCTCTTTGACGAAGGGTGGCCCTATGCACGCTATGATGTCAATGAACGGCTATCGCAGATGCTGATAGAGCACGGCCTGGCGTTGGATGTGCGCTGCCCCGAACAGGTTTTCTCTGTCGTTCTCACGCCCGGTGAGGGATACCTGGGCGTGTCGCGCGCGGTGGATAATCTGAGCGATTGGGCGGGCGGCGTCCGGCGCTTCAGATGGGAACCGGAACAAATCAGCCGGGCGGAATTCAAATTGCTGGAAGCGTTAGAAGTATTCAAGTTGCACCTCCCGGCCGGCGGCGTGGCCCTGGATTTGGGCGCCGCGCCCGGCGGCTGGACGCGCATCGCACGGCAACACGGGTTGCGCGTCATCGCGGTGGACCCCGGCGATTTAGACCAACGCATCGCTGCCGATCCGCTGGTACGCCACATCCGGCAAACGGCGCAAAGTTACCTGCCGAAAACCACGGTACAATTTGACATCATCCTCAACGATATGCGGATGGACGCCCGCGACTCAGCGCAGATAATGCTGGCGGCGCTCGACCATCTGCGCGCCGATGGGTGGGCGCTGCTGACGCTCAAGCTGCCGGAAAGGAAGGCCGAAGTCGTCGCGGCGGCGGCGCTGGCGCTGTTGCGCGCGGACTGCCATGTGATTGGCGCGCGGCAGTTGTTTCACAACCGGAGCGAGATTACGGTCGCCCTCAAAGCAGGTTTTCAATAATTTTGCCGCTGCGCTGACAGTGAGCTGCGTGAATCAGCGAAAGTCTGCGTTGATCCCTGTCAGCGTTATTGATCCCCCTGCTATGTGCTTTTCGCGCCCCCGAGACGGGGGCGCTGAGCATGGAGGAGGGCTAGAGCGTGGGCAGTGGGAATTCATCGCCCGTGTCGGCGATCCACTGCGCCAGGCGCGCGTGCAAGGCGCGGCGCTCGCGGGCAAAGCGTGTATTGTGCGCCAGGTTGACCTGCTCGTAGGGGTCCTCGTTGAGGTTGAACAGCAACCACGGCTGGCCTTCGAGCACGACGTACTTCCATCCATCGCGGGTGACGACGCCGCGCCAGGGACGATCCACGCTGTCGCCGTGCATAGTGGGGATGACGAGTTGCAGGTAGGCGGAGTCCGGTTCGCGGGCGATCTCACGCCCACGGACGCGGTAGCCGGAATAGTCGGTCCCTTCCATCCACGTGGGAGCAGCAAGGCCACAGAGACCGAGCGTCGTCGGGGCGATGTCCACGTGGTTGATGGGCGCAGCGACGTGGCCATCCTTGTTGGCGTAGCGCGGAATATGCCCGCCGATGATGAAGGGGATGCGGATGGCTTCTTCCCAGGGCGCGGTCTTGCGTAACTGCCCGTGTGAGCCGTGCATATCGCCGTGGTCGGAGAAGAAGACGATGTGGGTGTTGTCCGCCAAGTCGTTGCGGGCCAATGCCTTGCGGATGCGGCCCAGGTTCCAGTCGAGGTTTTCGATCTGCGCGTAGTAGCCGGCCAACTCGCGCCGCGCCTGTTCGACCGCACGCGGGACAGCGGGGACGTTGGGACGCAGCGTCAACGCGCCGGGCGTGTGATGCTCCATCCACCTGGCCGGCGCGACATAGGGATCGTGCGGCGGCTGGACGGAGAGCACAGCGAAAAATGGCCGCGCGACCAGATCGGTATACTGTGCTTGAAGCTGTTCCGCGCCGCGCGCGTTCAGGTAATCAATGAACCAATCGGTCAGTGCGTCGGTTTCGTAGCCGGGCAGACGGTACTGGAAAGCTTCGTCCCCCGCGCCGCCGTGGACCCAGCAATCCCATTGACTGTTGTTGTTCTCATAGCCAACCCACTCCTCGAAGCCGCCGCGGCGCTCCGGCGGGACAATGTGCAACCCGGCGCGGCCCTCGCGCTCCTTGAAGCCGTCCAGGTGCCACTTGCCGAAGTATGACGTGCGGTAACCGGCCTCGTTGAAGACTGTCGCCAGCGTCGGCTGAGCGGGCGGCATCTGGTATTCGTGGCCCGGCACGCAATGGTGGGGATAGCGTCCGGTGAGCATCGAGCCGCGAAAGGGGCAACACAGCGGGAAGCCGGACACCGCCGCCGTGAAATTCAGTCCTTCCGCCGCCAGCCGGTCAAGGTTGGGCGTGTGGACGTTGGGATCGCCCATGTAGCCGGTCGCCTGCGCGCGATGTTGGTCGCCGAAAATCCAGATGACGTTGGAACGCTGCCCCGTTTGTTCAGCCATGATGACCTCCTGGTTTTCATTTCTATGACCTTATGTTATGATTATCGTAAAAGTTGTAGGGCGATTTGGCAAATCGCCCTACAATCTGCCCAGAGGTGAAGTATGCAAGTGAATGTTAAGTTGTTTGCGACGTTGCAACGCTACAAACCGGAGGTGTTCGCCGGTGAGGTGTTTGCCGTCGAGTTGCCTGAAGGCAGCACGCTCGCCGACCTGGTGGCGCGCCTGGAAATTCGCGCAAACGAGGTCAAAGTGATGTTCGTCAATGGGCGGGCGCGCGCAGAGATGTATCGCTTGCAGGACGGCGACGAGGTCGGCATCTTCCCGCCGGTCGGCGGCGGATAGAGGCGACTATCTTGGGCGCTACGCCCATTCTGGGCGCTCCCACTCTGGCCGAAAAATGCGCGGGTTGTCGGGTAAATAGACGAGCTGGATCGAGTCGCCGACGTGCAATTGCTTGTAGGTCTGCGCGCTGATCGTATGACGAATCCGCTGTCCATCCGGCAAAGCATAAGCGACATAATACATAGCGCTGTCCGCATCACCAGAGGACGCGAACAGGTCCAACACCGTCGCCGTAATGGGAACGCCTTCAGCGTCCAGGCGCACGGCGTTCTGCAAGCGCCGATAAAATGGGAGCGCCAGCAAGGCAGTCGCCAACCCGATCAGGCTGCCGATAAGAAGCGGCAAATAGCTGACTTTGCCTGGCTTGTAGTTCGCCTTAATCTGCGCCGCCGTGGGATCGCTGCGCGCGTAGATGATTTCGATCCTGCCGCCCTCCTCCACCTGGTCGAAAATCAAATAAGACACAGTTTCTCGGCGTTGTACCCGTCTCGCTCCACCATCTGGTAATGGCGCGTCGAAGGCGTAACTCACGTAGCAGGTCTCGTTGCCATCGTCGTCCTCTGTAATACGCTTGTCCGTGACCAACGCTTGCGTGATAACGCCCTCGTTTTGCAAAAGTCTGGCATTGCGAATGGCGCGATACTGCGCAAATCCCCCCACGCCAAAACTAAACACGGCCGCAAGCGCGAGAAGCAGCCACACGAAGCGCATCGTTTTCACCTGACCGCTGGGCATGATAACAGGAAGGACCGCCGCCGGATGCTCCTCAGTCATCTGAAGATGGGCGGCTTTGAGTCCCTCCAATCCGCCAGCGGCCTCAATGTTTTTCTTCACGCTGGTGAACATCCGCAGCGCGCCGAGCGTAAAGACGATAGCGCCAAACGCCATAAAAGCAAAGACGATCACGACGACAGGCATAGTCAAACCTCCCTGGTCTCCGCGACAACGGCAGGCGGCTCAAAGGCCCCGCGCCACACAAACAACACGAGCGTCGCCACGGCAAAACCCACCGCGCCGATAACGCCGACCGGTGTTGGCCCTAGCAACGGATTCGGCGTCCCCTTGATGAAAAACACGCTGAGGGCAGCGATCCCGTTGATCGCGCCGTGCCCGATGACGGCGGGCCACACGCTGCCGGCGCGCAACGTCAGCCAGCCGAGTAGCGTCCCCAGCACCAACGTAAACCAGATCATCATCAACACGCCGCCCCACGGCGCGCCAGGATAGCTCGTCCCATAGTTGTGACCCATCGCAATCACCGGCGCGTGCCACACGCCCCAGATCACGCCCATCAGCAGCATCGCTGCACGCCCGCCGAGGGGCAGCAGCTTGGGTTGCAGGTATACGCGCCAGCCGAATTCCTCGCCAAAGGTGGCAAAGGCGTTGATCAGCGGCGCGAGAATGAATGCCACCAATGTCTGGCTGATGACGATCATCCACGGGTTGACTTCCGGGACTGGCTGACCGGTCAGCGCAGCCTGCGCTTCGAGTGTTTGCTGCACGGCGTTCAGCTCTGGGTCGTAATACTGCGGGAACAGCGCGAAGAAGACAATCATGCCGATGATCGTCAGCACGCCCGGCGCAAGCCACGCCGTCACCCAATAAGGCCATTCGCGGGGCAGTTGGGGCCGGAGATACAAGTTGTCCCATCCTTCGTGGGTGATGACGCGCGTTGCCACGTGCGCGATGGTCGGCGCACCCATGTAGACGACGGTGAGGATCACAAAGGTGAACGGGCTGTCCGCCAGTCCACCAGTGAGATAGATTACCAACGCGCCAGCCCAGGCGATGCCAAAGGCCAGCGCCAGGAAGATGAAGATGCGTTTGCGGTCAAGTGTCGTGTTCATCAGAAACCCCTTGGAACGAGTTGTTGGAACGTTGGAACGTTTCAACGTTTGAACGTGCCAACGTTTGAACGTGCCAACGTTGCTAAATGCGGTCGGTGAAGCGCGAATCGTCAAGTTGCTCGCGCAGTTTTTCCTCGGCGTTGGGGGCGGGACGGGGCGCGGCGGCGGTGTGCGCGGCGTGTTCTTCGGCTTCGGCGGCGATCAATGCCTCACGGCTGGCACGGTGGATGATACTCCATTTACCGCAGTGCGGGCAGCGGTCATATCTCCCCACCAAACTGATGTTAAGACCCCACCAGTGCATCCCAAAAGGCCGTCCGCACTTGGGACACACCACGCCGCCCATCAGTCCGTAGCTGCGCGGCTCGCCGGGCGTGTAGGTCGCGGGATCATACTGCGTTGGCCTGCGCCCGGTCAGCATGGGAAAAACAGCCGAAGCGACGGTAGCGATTACTACCAGCACAAGCACCGGTACGAGGATCTGCGCCATACCTTTTCCAGCGGCTTCGGCGGTGACGAACTGGAAACTCACCGCGCGCGTCGTCAAGATTTGCCCGCTCGCCGTCTTCCCCACGGCGGTAATCTCGTGCCAGCCGGGCGCGTACTCGTCGGTCTTGAACGACAGATCGAACGGCGCCGCCGTCGCCTCGCCGAGCGTCTCGCCATCGAGCAAAAACGTGACGACGGCCAAATCCTCCGGCCCGCGCACTCGCACCTTGAACGTCCCCTGAATCTGGCTGCCCAGATTGTAGCCAAACTGCTTGCTCACCGAGATAGTCAGCCCCGCCTCCTGCCCCCACACCGGCGCCGCCGCCAACAGCCCCACAACCACCATTATGGCGATACCCCAACGTCCCCATTCGCCCATTCGCCGATTCGCTAATTCTTTCATTCGCTCATTCGCTGATTCGCTCATTCTCTCACTTCCACTTCGTCAAAATCGCCTCGCGTTGGAACACGCGCACGCCCAAAGAGACCAACCCAGCGTCAATCGCCAGCAGGATGACCGCCGCCAACTGCATCACCTGCGCGTTGACCAGCAACACGCCGGCGATCTGCGCGAAGAAGATGCCCAACAGCGGCAAAACCAGCATCATCGAGGCTTGCTCGGCAGTGCGCGGATCGCTGACGCGCGAGGAGACCATCAGCGTCACGTTGATGCCGGCTAGCGCGAGCAGCGGACCGACGAGTGTGATGGCCGTAATCCACATCGGGTCGAGGATGCGCCGCAGCAGTTCGGGCGATTGCACCATGATGTAGGCAATCACGGCGAAGACGCCGAAGCTCAACCACGTCGCCAACACGCCGGGGATGAGCGCCGCCAGGCTTTTGCCAATGAGCAACTCCGCCGTGGTGATTGGCGTGGCGAGCAGCGGCTCCAGGCAGCGGGTGGTCTTTTCGCCGACGATGCTGTACGCCGCGATGGTGATCGGGATGATGAGCGGCAGCATCATAAACAGCAGCAAGAACTGGTTGACCATCATCAGCGTGAAGCAGGCCGTGCCGGTCAAATCGCCACACATCTCCATAAATTGCGCCGGGATGTCGGTCGCATCGCCGCCAAGATCAGCCTGCGATCCGCCGATGGCGACCATCAGCAGCGGCAACGCGGTGAACAAAATCGGCATAAAGCCCACCGTGAACAGCACCAGCCGATTTTTGAACACCTCGGCCCATTCTTTATCAACGATTGTCCATATTTTTGGCATGATTATCCTCCAAAATCAAGGTCAACGGATTTAACGGATGAAACGGATTGGGGAAAGAAAAATCCGTTCAAATCCGTTCAATCCGTTGACACTCCCACTAGCGACAAATAGACATCCTCCAACGAGTGCCGCAGCTCGCCGACGAACTGCACATCCGCCCCGGCCTCCACCAACAACCGCACTAAGACCGGGTTGTGCGTTTCGGGGTCATCCAGCCCGATGACCAGCTTGCGCTCCATCCGCTGCGCCTCTTTGACGAACGGCAGCGCGCGCACGCGGGCCAGCAGCGCATCGTCGGCTGCGCGCAAGTGGAAGACCACCTTGCGCCCGTAGAGCTTCTGGCGCAGGTTCGCGGGCGTGTCCACGGTGATCAACCGCTGCTTCATCACGCCGATGCGGTCGCACAGCCGGTCAGCCTCGTCGAGGTTGTGCGTGCAGAGGAAAATCGTGCGCCCCTGCGCCTTGATCTCCTCGATGAAATCGCGCACCAGCCGCGCGGCCTCCGGGTCCAGGCCAGAAGTCGGCTCATCCAGAAAAACCACCGCCGGCTCGTGGAGCAGCGCGCGGCAGATGGCGAGCTTCTGCTTCATCCCCTTCGAGAAGTTGCCGACGAGGTCGCTGCGCCGATCCCACAGCCCCAACAGGCGCAGATACTTTTCCACCTGCCCTTTGACGTCCGCCACTTCGTAGAGACGCGCGAAAATTGTCAGATTCTTCTCCGCGCTCAGGCGGTCATACATGCCGGGCGTCTCGGTGAGAATGCCGGTGCAGCGGCGGATGGCGATATCGTCCTGGCCCACGCGGAACTTGTTCACGGTCGCCGTGCCCGCCGTGGGGCCGATGAGCGTGGTGAGCATCCGCACCGTCGTCGTCTTGCCCGCGCCGTTGGGACCGAGGAAGCCGAAGACTTCGCCCTCGTTCACATCCAACGTCAACGCCTCAACCGCCGTGCGGTCGCCGAATTTCTTGGTCAAGTTTTCGGTATGGATCATAGTACCTTTCCGCATAGACGCAGTCGTTACGCGCCTTGTTCTTATTATTCTATGAGTTCAGAAACGTCCCTCATCAAATCGCAGGTTCGTTCAATATCCAATGACGTTGCAAACCCGGAACACGATCAAAATCTGCGTCGTCACTGACAATGCCAGGGAACTCCAACCGCTGTACGATGGCTAAATGCAAAGCGTCACGCGCATCAGCGCGTACTGTTCGGTGTTACGCAACATAAGCAAACTATCACCAGGTTCGATGCCTATCAAGTGTACATGGGGCAATTTTAGCACCTGATTGGGTCATATTCATCAGGCTTTGCCCGTCCCAAGCATCCAAGCACAGAATCTACCAGAACATTCACCAAAGTTGGATCGCCTGTAGCTTGATAGGCAGATAGTGCTTGCTCAAAGCGTGCGGCACGTGCGTCCGCTATAGGGGAAACTGACACCTCATCACAAGGAACCGAAGTCTCTAGCATCGCCGCGTGAAATCTGCCGGTCTCTGGATCCAGTTCTTCTGTCAAATTGAAAAGCATATCCAACGCTCGTGTAATGACTTGTTCCTCGCGGACGTGATAACGTTGCGCAAGACGCCGCAAACGACCAGCGCGTACAGGGGTAAGAACAATTGATCTCCTAACCGTTGCCGCATTTTCCATTGTCATAGCCTCGTCTCTTTCTAAAAAACGCTCCAGAAAAATCTGCTGTAGGAATTCAACCAAAATATGGCACGATTGAGATGATATGTAAAACGTGTATAGTTTAGCACAGATTCATCTCACCACAAAAACCGATGACGGCTTCTTGGGCTTACAGCATGTAATCTGCTCAATGGATTTACTCAGGGGATAGGGCAACCCCACCAGCCATTGACAATTCCAGGAGATCAGCTACCTTTTTATACCACCGACGCGACAATTTGCGCCGTGGTTTTATCATTATCGTTCCCTACCCCCGAGACGGGAGCAGGGAACGAGAAAAATTTAGGAGGATAAAATGGAATTCGCAGAACTGATTCAAAAACGTTACAGCGTGCGCGACTACGCTCCCACGCCAGTTGAAGACGAAAAACTTCAACAGGTCTTGCAGGCGGCGCAACTGGCGCCCACTGCCGCCAACCGGCAGCCCGTCCGGGTGATCGTCATTAAAACCGCCGGGCGTGAAACTGAGCTTCAGCGGGTCTACGGGGCGGCATGGTTCGGCAAAGCGCCGCTGGCGCTCTGTGTGTGCGGCGTCAAAGACGAAGCCTGGGTGCGCAAGCACGACGGCAAATGTTATCTGGACGTTGACGCCGCCATTGTGATGGATCACATCGTCCTGATGGCGACAGCGTTGGGACTCGGCACGTGCTGGATCGCCGCGTTCAATCCCGACGCCGCGCGCGAAGTCCTGGGGCTGCCAGAAGAGGTCGAACCGCTGCTCTTCACACCGTTGGGCTATCCCGCCGACCAACCGCGTCCCAAGAGCCGCAAAGAACTTACCGCGCTGGTCAAGTACGACCGCTGGTAGGCCGCCGGTGACAACGCCGCAAGACGTGCTCAACGCCGTCCAAAATCTGTACCGCAGCGACGCGGAACGCGAGTGGCAGCGCATGGACCGCCACCGCACGGAGTTCGCGGTGACACTGCGTGCGCTCGACGCGCATCTGCCGCCCGCGCCCGCCCATGTGCTGGATTGCGGCGGCGGGCCGGGACGTTACGCCATCGCGCTGGCGCAACGCGGCTACGACGTCACGCTCTTCGATCTCTCGCCAGATTTGCTGGCGCTGGCGCGGGAGAAAGCCGCCGCAGCAAGCGTCACGCTACGCGGATTCGAGCAAGGGACAGCGACGGACCTCTCGCGCTTCGCCGACGGCAGCTTCGACGCCGTATTGCTGATGGGGCCGCTCTATCACCTGCTGGATGAAGCCGAGCGCCGGCAGGCGTTAGCCGAAGCCTACCGCGTGGTCAAACCCGGCAGGCTGGTCTGCGCGGCCTTCATCACACGCTATGCCGCGCACCGCGACGCCGCCGCGCGGTATCCTGAGCAAGCCTTCGAGGAAGCAGCGGATTACCGCAACATCGCGCAGACCGGCCTGCTGCCGCCGCGCGCTGATGGCGCCGTGGCCTTCACCGCGTACTTCGCGCATCCCGCCGAGGTGACGCCGCTCTGTCGCAGTGTGGGCCTCGATGTGGATGCCGTGCTCGGCGTCGAAGGTGTGGCGAGCGCCCATGAAACGCTGCTCAACGCCCTCGAAGGCGCTGCGTGGGATTTTTGGGTGGACGTGAATTACGAGATTGCCCACGATCCGGCGATCCACGGCGGGGCAGAGCACCTGCTCGCCGTGTGCCGCAAACCGCGCTGGCGGACGGCGCTGCGGCAGATCGTCGCCGCGCTGGATGCCGCCGGGATCGCGTACCGCGTCGTTGGTGGGACGTCGCTGGCGCTGCGCGGGTTGCCCGTCCCCGTCAACGACATTGACCTCGAAATGGCCGTCGCGGATGCCTACCGCTGTCAGGACTTGTTCGCCGCGCACGTTGTCGAGCCGGTGGCCTTCCGCCAAGGCGAAGTAGCCCGGTCGCACATTGGGCGCTTCACCTTCGATGGCGTGCGCGTCGAGATCATGGCCGAGCTGCATTGGCGCAAAGGCAACCGCTGGGTCCCGTCGTTTCTGACCACCCGCGCGACCGTTGATCTGGATGGCGCGCCGGTTTCCGTGCTTGAATTGGAAGAAGAAGCCCTGGCCTACCTCCGCCGTGGACGCCTGGAACGTCTCGCCCTCTGCCTGCCCCACTGCGACCCAGAACGCTTCCACGCGCTTTTCCAAAACGCCATCGCCAACGAGATGTTCTGATCGCTCATTCGCTGATTCGCCCATTCGCCGATTCTGTGGTACACTCTCCGCCTATGAAAAAAGCAACGGTACGCATCACGGGCCTGGTCGCGCTGATGAACAACGTTCGCGAGCGATTGAGCGCGGGAATTCCGCCGGAGCAGGCCGACGACTTTCGCGCGATAGTGACGGATGGTATCCGCACCGCTGAGACGATTTGCCGCAACAATCACGCCACGCCGGACGATTTGCCCGCGCCGTCGCGCCGCGCCTACGCTTATCTCAAGAGCATTGACCTCAAGCGTTTGCCGCCGCCCGCCGCGCGCGCGGATGCTGCGCCCAAGACGGTCCGCGTCACCAATGTCGTCGCCGCTTGCAATTATTTCCACGCTGAGTTCGCCCAGCTGGCGTCACAACCCGATACGCCCACCTGGACTGCCGATCATGCTGAGGTCAAACGTCTGGCGGCAGCGGTGCGCGGCCACGCTGAAGGTATTGTGCGAGTATGCGCCGAGGAAGGCGGCACGCCCGCCGACCTGCCGACGCAATCGCGGCGCGGCTATCAATGGCTGGCGTTCCTCGGCGATCCCGACAATCTGGCGTTGCACTTGACGACGCTGACCGAAGCCTACCAGATCGCCCAAACCAGCGCGGCGCAGAAGATGCTCTCGCTTGCGCAACGCATCCTACCGCTGCGCATCGAATTCTACACCACCACGCATACGTATCGCTCACACATTGTCGCGGATGGCATCACGATTACGGCCAATGAAGGCTTCATCGGCGCGCCGCATCCGGTGCTCAAGGCGCTCATCTACGCGGCGCTGCGTCACCCGGAGAAGAAACTGGTGGAGCAGATCAAGGCTTATTCCACGTCCGATGCCTTTGAGGAGATCACGCTGGCGCTGGAATTGACGACCGCCGACCTTGCGATCAGCACAAAGGGGCAGCATTACGATCTGGCGGCGGTTTTTAAGCGGGTCAACGCCGCCTACTTCGACGGGACGCTCTCCACGCCGCGCCTGACGTGGAATAAGACGCTAACGCAGCGTAAACTCGGCCATTACCAGTTCAACACCGACACGGTGATGTTGAGCCTGTCGCTCGACAATGCCGCCGTGCCGCCCTACGTGGTGGAATTCGTGATGTACCACGAGCTGCTGCACAAACAGCTTGGCGTCAAGCTCGTCAACGGACGGCGTTACGCCCACACGCCAGAATTCCGCGAGGCTGAGCAGCGCTTCGCGCAGTACGAGCAGGCCAAGTCGTTCTTGGCAAAACTGAGCACGCTACATCGTTGAAAACACAGAAGTGGACGCTGATTTTCGCAGATTCACGCAGATTTTCTGATTGCGCGAACAGTGTTTTGGAAGACGCCGCCGCAATAACCATTCCGACTATCCGACTAAGGACGACGTGACTATGACTGACACCTGGAGCGCACTCACTCACGATATTGTGACGTGCCGACGCTGCCCGCGTCTCGTCGCCTGGCGCGAAGAGGTGGCGCGCGTGAAGCGGCGCGCTTTCCGCGACGCCGACTACTGGGGCAAGCCCGTCCCCGGCTTCGGCGATCCACGCGCGCGGCTGGTGATCGTGGGACTGGCGCCGGGGGCGCACGGCTCCAATCGCACCGGGCGGATGTTCACCGGCGACAGCTCCGGCGACACGCTCTACGCGGCGCTGCACCGCGCCGGCTTCGCCAGCCAGCCCACCGCGACCGCCCGCGACGACGGGTTGACGCTGCGCGACACGTTCATCACCGCCGTCGGGCGCTGCGTCCCGCCGGAGAACAAGCCCACGCCGCAAGAATTGGCGAACTGCCGCCCGTTCCTCGCCCGCGAACTGGCGCTCTTGACCAACGCGCGCGTCGTCCTGGCGCTTGGCCGCATCGCCTTCGACGGCTATTTGCTGCTGCTGCGCGAACAGGGTGTTGACGTCCCCGCATTGCTCTTCGCCCACGGCGCGACATACCCACTGCCCGCGCCGTGGCCCACACTCGTCGCCTCGTATCACCCCAGCCGCCAGAACACGCAGACCGGCCGGCTGACGATGGCGATGTTCGACGCTGTGTTCGAGCAGATTCGCGCGCAGCTCGGGCCGGTCTTCTGACCGCGCCCATCACCCGTCGCCTGTCATAAAGGCTTTGACTTCGTTCCAGAGGGAGTATAATGTTGTGCATCCTGGAAGATGTCCACAGGAGGAACTATGATCGAAGTCACGTTGGAAACCCTGCAAATGAGTCTTGTCTCGCCGCACCGGATTGTGGTGCTGCGTGAGGTTGATGTCGAACGCTACTTGCCGATTTGGATCGGCCCGTGCGAGGCGGAAGCCATCGCCAACCGGCTCAACGGCATTGAAATCCCGCGCCCCCAGACCCACGATTTGATCGTCAGCATCCTGGACACGCTGGATGCAGACCTGCTTTATATCCACATCAGTTCGCTGCACGATAATACGTTCTTCGCGCGGTTAATGCTCGACGTCAACGGGCAACAGGTGGATATTGACGCGCGGCCCAGCGACGCCATCGCCATTGCCGTGCGGATGGGCGTACCCATTTACGTCGCCGAAGATGTGATGGACGAGGCCGGCGTTTTTCCCGAACCGGATCTTATGCCCAAGGAACAAGAAGACCTGGGCGTTTTCCGCGATTTTCTCAGCACGTTGGACATTGATGGCTCGCCATCGAACAAAGACAGTTAAAGTATGACCGTACCGGATAAAACCGTTCCCCACAATATCGAAGCCGAGGAAGCTGTCCTCGGCGCTTTGCTCATTGATCCAGAAGGCATCTTCCGCGTGCTGCCGTTTTTGCGGGCGGACGATTTCTACCTGCAAAAACACCGCTGGATCTATGAAGCCATCATTCGCATCCACGACCGGCGCGATCCGATTGACTTTCTCACACTGACGACCGACCTGGAACAGCGCGAGCAGTTAGAAGCCGTCGGCGGCGCGGTGTACATTTCGCAGTTGATCAACGCCGTCCCCTCGGCCATCAGCATCGAATCCTACGGACGGCTGGTCGAGCAGACCGCCGTTCGCCGCCGTCTGCTGGACGCCGTCAGCGACATCGCCCGCCTGGCCTACGACGAGAAACTGCCCATCGAACAGGTAGTGGACAAATCCGAGCAGGCGCTCTTCGGCGTCTCGCAACAGCGGGCCACCCGCGATTTGCAGCCCATCCAGGAAGTGGTGCAGCGCTACTACGACCGCGTGGAATACCTTTACGCGCATCGCGGCGAGCCGATGGGCGTGCCGACCGGCTTCCGCGACCTGGATCGCATCTTGGGCGGCTTCCAACGTTCCGACCTGCTGATCCTGGCGGCGCGACCCGGCGTCGGCAAAACATCGCTGATGCTCACCTTCGCCCTCAAGGCTGCCGAGAAGGGGCGCACCGTCGCCGTCTTCAGCCTGGAAATGTCGGCGGAACAACTGGCGCAGCGCATGGTCGCCGCCATCAGCCAAATTGACGCGCAGCGGTTGCGGTTAGGCCAGTTACAGGATGACGAATGGCCGCATTTCGCCGATGCCATCGGGCACCTTTCGGATTTGCCGATCTACATTGATGACACGCCATCCATTTCGGTGCTGCAACTGCGCACCAAGTGCCGGCGACTGGCTTCCGAACGCCCGCTGGAGATGGTGTTCATTGACTACCTGCAACTGATGAACTCCGACATTGCCTCCGACAACCGCGTGCAAGAAGTGTCGTACATCTCACGCTCCCTCAAAGGCATCGCCCGCGAGCTAGACATCCCCTTGATGACCGCCTCGCAGCTCTCCCGCGCCGTCGAACAACGCGCCGATAAACGCCCGGTGCTGTCGGATTTGCGGGAAAGTGGTTGTTTGACTGGTGAAACGTTAGTCCAGTTGGCCGATGGGCGGCGTGTGCCAATCTGCAATCTAGCTCAGGAAAATCATTTACCAGAAGTCATAGCCCTCAACGAAGAAACTGGATGCCTGGAACCTACACAAGTACAAAGAGCCTGGCATACTGGCGTCAAACCCGTTTTTCGGCTCGTGACCCAGTCAGGACGACAAATTCGCGCCTCGGCAAATCACCAGTTTCTCACCATTGAGGGATGGAAACAGTTAGATACTTTGAAACCTGGGGAGCATATTGCACTACCACGCACATTGCACTGTATCAACGTTCCTGATGCAACCCTTAGCGAAACTAAAGCCGCGTTGCTAGGACATTTATTAGGAGATGGCTGCACATTGCCACACCATGCTGTGCAATATACAACCAATGACATAGGTTTAGCTGAACAGGTCGCCGAGTTAGCGAGGTCAGCTTTTGGCGAGGCGATTGAACCAAAAATTTCACGTGAACGTCAATGGTGGCAGGTTTATCTAAGCGCCTCTGAGCATCTTACGCACGGTAAACGCAATCCTGTTGCGGAATGGTTGGATACTCTAGACGCTTGGGGGTATCGTTCGTATGAGAAGCGCATACCAGCAGTGTTGTTTACACAGCCGGAGAATATCATTGCCCGATTCTTGCGCCATCTGTGGGCTACGGATGGCACAATGGGCGTCTTTGGTAAGAAAAGGCAACGAGCTATTGCTACTTACGCGACAAGTAGTGTGGGCTTAGCCCAGGATATTCAGCACCTCTTATTGCGGTTGAGTATCACTTCTCGGGTTCAGCGGGTTCCGCAAGGTCAACGTGGGCGTGACCAATGGCATGTGACAATTACAGGCAAGCCTGACTTGATGACATTTCTTGGTAAAGTAGATGTCGTATCTACAAAGCAATCCGCCGCACAGGCCATTCGAGATTTTTATCAAAGTAAAACTCACAATACTAACCGCGATGTCATTCCCAAAGAAATTTGGCGGAGCATTGTAGAACCAGCGCGACAAAAGGCAAACATAAGCCAACGTGAATTTCAAGCTGCGCTGAATATGCAATACTGTGGGACGGCGCTTTATAAAAGTAATCTGAGTCGAGAGAGAGCGTTGCGGGTAGGACAGATTGTCGCTAGTGAACAACTTATCCGTCTCGCGCAAAATAACATCTATTGGGATAAAATCGCAAGCGTTGAGCCAGACGGCGAAGAAGACGTCTATGACTTAACCGTGTCCGAGCATCACAATTTTGTCGCGGGCGACATCATCGTGCATAACAGTCTGGAACAAGACGCCGACATTGTAATGTTCATCTACCGCGAGGAGTTGTACAACGAACACACGGAGAATCCCAATATCGCCGATATTATGATCGCCAAGCACCGCAGTGGGCCAACGGGCACGGTGCAGCTCTACTTCAACAAGCGGCTCACCCAGTTCCTTGACGCCGCCACGCACATCTCCCCCGATGATTACGGTAGGGGGCAATAACGTTCTAACGTTTCAACGTTCGAACGTTTGAACGTTCAAACGTTTTAAGGAGAATTGTGACGCTCACCCGTTTTTCTGGCTTCCCGGAGGCCAAAGTCACCGTCGTGACGCTGCCGGACCTGGTCTTCACCGACCTCGTCCCGCAGATTGACGACCTGGCGGAGCTGAAGGTGACGCTGCTCGTGCTGCGGCGGCTGGCGCAGATGCAGTCCGACGCTGCGCCGTGGATCACGCTCGCCGAATTGCAAGCCGATCCGGCCATCCGCGCCGCATTGGGGGACGCGGTGGATGCGCAACTCGCCGACGCGCTGGCCCGCGCAGAAGGACGCGGGACGCTGCTCATGGCCGAGTGGCGACTGGCCGATGGCACGGTGGAACACCGTTATCTCGCCAACAGCCCGCGCGGACGGGCAGCGCTGCGCGCGATGCGGCGCGGCGTCGAACCGGCGCGCGCGGAGAAGACGGCGCGGCCTAACATCTTCGCCCTCTACGAACAAAACGTCGGCCCGCTCACGGCCATTCTCAGCGAAGATTTGCTCGAAGCCGAAAAAACTTATCCGCCGGAGTGGATCGAAGAAGCGTTCCACGAGGCCGCGAGCCGCAACAAACGCAACTGGAAATACATTCACGCCATCCTCGAACGGTGGCGCACGGAAGGGAAAGATGAAGCCGATAGACGAGATCGTGAAGCAGATCCGCGACGCTACATCGAAGGCAAATACAAGGACCTCATCCAGCACTGAGCCAACCGCTGTAAAGCCGGTCCCCGTTGCCGAAAATGAACCGGCCATCGAGGATACCGCCGCGAGCGTTTCCCCAGGACGGACGATGCTCGGTCGCCCGGATTGCCCATTGTGCCAGGGGATGGGATACGTGCGGCTGGACGTGCCGGTGGACCATCCGAGCTTCGGCAAACTCTTCCCCTGCACCTGCCGCACGCGCGAGATCCAATCGCAGCGTACCGAGTCCCTCAGGCTGACGAGCAATCTCGCCACGCTGGAACGCTTCACCTTCAAGACCTTTCGGCCAGAAGGCCACGGACTTTCCCCGGAGCGCCAGGAAAACTTGCGCCGCGCTTACGACACGGCGCTGGCTTACGCGCAGCATCCCGACGGCTGGCTGCTGCTGTTGGGTGGGTATGGCTGCGGCAAAACGCACCTGGCGGCGGCCATCGCCAACGTCGCCCTTGATAAGGGCCTGCCGGCGATCTTCGTCACCGTGCCGGATTTGTTGGACTACCTGCGCGCGGCCTACGCCCCCACCTCCCCCACCAGCTACGACCGGCGCTTCGAGGAGGTGCGCACCGCGCCGTTGCTCATCCTCGACGACCTGGGCACCGAACACGCCACACAATGGGCGCTGGAAAAGCTCTTCCAGTTGCTCAACTACCGCTACATGGCGCACTTACCCACCGTCATCACCACCAACCGCGATCTGGAGGATATGGAGCCGCGCCTGCGCTCGCGCCTGGGCGATCCCGAACTGGTGCAGATTGCCACCATCCTCGCGCCGGATTTCCGGCAGGCCGGCGTGGATCACACCGAATCCAACTTGAACACGCTCGTTCTCTACGCCGATATGACGCTGGATTCGTTCGATTTGCGGCGCGACGAACTGGAGGCCGCCGAAGCGGACAACCTCGAACGGGCGTTGGAACAGGCGCGCGCCTTCGCCGCCAATCCCATCGGCTGGTTGACGTTCACCGGCACGTATGGCTGCGGCAAGACGCATCTCGCAGCCGGCATCGCCAATGCTCGCGCGCACGCGGGATACCCGGCGCTGTTCGTCGTCGTCCCCGATTTGCTCGATCACCTGCGCGCGGCCTTCAACCCGCAAAGCCCGGTCACGTATGACAAGCGTTTTGAGGAAGTGCGCCGCGCGCCATTCCTGGTGCTGGACGACCTGGGCACAGAAAGCGCGACACAATGGGCGCAGGAGAAGCTGTTTCAGTTGCTCAACCACCGCTACGTCGCCAAACTGCCTACCGTGCTGACGACAGCGCGTCGTATTGAGGATTTAGACCCGAAACTCCACACGCGCCTGCTGGACGTGAGCCGCTGCACCGTCTTCAGCATCCTCGCGCCAGCCTATCGTGGGAGCGGCGGCGCACCGCGCCCTGCAAAACCTGCTCGCTCACGCCAAAAGCCAAAGTAGCTATTGTAAAAATAGAACACTTGTGCTATAATCAAACTACAAAATATCTATGATACGTGATGCGTGAGCATCATTTACAATTCAGGATTCTTAACTCTTGATTCTTTTTGAGGAGGGCTACTATGGCTGACGACGGACGACAGAAAGTATTGGATCAGGCGGTCGCGCAGATCAAGCGCCGCTTTGGCGACGGCGCGTTGATGCGCCTGGGCGACGCGACGCACCTGAACGTTGAAACGATCCCCACCGGCTCATTGGCGTTGGATGTGGCGTTGGGCGTCGGCGGTGTGCCGCGCGGGCGGATCACCGAAATCTACGGGCCGGAAGGCTCCGGCAAGACCACCATCTGCCAGCACATCGTCGCGGAAGTGCAACGGCGCGGCGGCGTGGCGGCGTTCATTGATATGGAGCACGCGCTCGATCCCAGTTACGCCGTGCGCTGCGGCGTGGACGTTGAAAGCCTCTACATCTCGCAGCCCGATACCGGCGAGCAGGCGCTCGAAATCGCCGAGACGCTGGTGCGCAGCGGCGCGGTGGATGTCGTCGTGATTGACTCGGTGGCGGCACTCGTCCCCCGCGCGGAAATCGAGGGCGAGATGGGCGACTCGCATCCCGGCCTGCAAGCGCGCTTGATGAGCCAGGCGTTGCGCAAGCTCTCCGGCGCGATCAAGCAGAGCAACACCATCATGATCTTCACCAACCAACTGCGCGAGAAGATCGGCGTGATGTTCGGCTCGCCGGAGACGACCAGCGGCGGGCGCGCGCTCAAGTTCTACGCCTCGGTGCGGCTGGACGTGCGGCGCGTGACGGCGATCAAGGCGCAGGGCGAGATCACCGGGCACCGCACCCGCGTGCGCGTGACCAAGAACAAGGTCGCCGCGCCCTTCCGCGTGGCCGAATTCGACATTATGTTCGGCGAGGGCATCAGCCGCGAAGGCGATTTGATGGATGTGGGCCTGGAGTTGAACGTCATTGACAAGCGCGGCTCGTTCTACTACTACGACGGCGAGCGCTTTGCGCAGGGCCGCGAGAATGCGAAGGTTTATCTCAAAGAAAATCCTCAATTCGCCAACACCATCGAGGACCTGATCCGCAAAAAGCTGGCTGAGATGAAGGACATCCCGCTGGAATTCGGTGCCAGTGCGGATATTGAGGAAGGATCTGCACTAGAGGAAGAGTTCTAAAGTCGCTATGGTAACTTTTATGGCGCACTGGAATCCGGCCATTCAGGCTTTATTCGCCACGTTGTTCACGTGGTTTATGACGGCGGCGGGAGCAGCGGCGGTGTTTTTAGCCAAAGGGGTCAGCCGCAAGGTGCTGGACAGTATGCTCGGTTTTGCGGCCGGTGTGATGATCGCTGCAAGTTATTGGTCGCTGCTGGCGCCGGCCATCGAGATGTCGGCAGGGGGACGGCTTCCGGCGTGGGTGCCGGCGGCTGTCGGCTTCACGCTCGGCGGCGTGTTCCTGCGCGGCGTAGATTTGCTCTTGCCGCATCTGCACCGCAGCGATGAGGCGCATCCAGAGGGCGTCAAGACGGTGTGGCGGCGCATCACATTGCTCGTTCTCGCCATCACGCTGCACAACTTCCCGGAAGGTTTGGCGGTGGGCGTCGCCTTTGGCGCGGCGGCGTCGGGATTTCCCTCCGCCACAATCGCCGGGGCCATCGCGTTGGCGCTGGGCATCGGCATCCAGAACTTTCCCGAAGGCATGGCCGTCTCTATGCCGCTGCGGCGCGAGGGCTACACGCCGTTCAAGAGTTTCTGGTATGGACAATTGTCGGGCCTTGTGGAACCCATCGCGGGCGTGCTCGGCGCGGCGGCGGTGTTGGTTGCGCGGCCCCTCTTGCCCTACGCGCTGGCGTTCGCCGCGGGCGCGATGATTTTCGTCGTCGCCGAGGATCTCATCCCCGAAGCGCAGGGCGGCGGCAATACACACCTGGCTACCCTCGGCGTGATGTTGGGTTTCACGGTGATGATGATTCTGGATGTGGCGCTGGGGTAGGTTGGTGAATACAGATGCGACGCACCCGAAAGTGCGTCGCATCTGCGTTAGATAACGAGTTGCACGCTGAAGCGATCCAAGATACGCTGGATGGGCGTGAAGATGGTGACGCTGGTGGAACCGGCGAAGAGCAAACCCACAGCGCGGCGCTGCATATCCAGGATGCCGGAGCCGGAGTCGCCGGGGCTGCTCATGCTGCCCGTGAGTACCTGGTCGGTGAAACGCGCGGTGCGCCCGTTGTAGTCCACGCTCACGGTCACGCTCACCTGCGTGACGTAGCCGTGCGTCCATCCCGTGGTGCGTCCCATTTTCTGGACTTCTTGCCCCAATTCGACATCCCCCACCCCGGTCGGCAGCCCAATCTCCAAAATTGATGGGATAATCAGATCAGGCGCGTCCGGTTGGGCCAGCGCCGCATCCATCGTGTTGACGCCGGCTGTTTGTTGAATCGGCTGCAGGCGATGGCTAGAACCGGTCACACGCGCGAGGAAGTTGAGCCAACTGGCAATGAGATCGGCGACGCTACACTGTGAAGGGTTGTCGCCGAAATCCAGTCGCTCAAACTCAGCAAGCGTGGCAATCCGGTCGGCAGCGGTTCCACCATCCGCCGGGCCGGGTTGATAGATTGCATCGCCAACCTGGCCGGCGTTGCAATCAGCCAGGACGTGGTTGTTGCTGAGGATAAAGGGCGCGCCGTTGCGCTGCACGAGCAGGCCAAAGGTGCCGGCGGTGATGTCGTGGTGGCCGATGGAGATGCCAGGCTGCGCCGGGCGGAAGCGCCCCGTCGGGTTCACCGGCATCTGCGCGCGGATGCGTCCGGTTTCCACCACGTCGGTCACCATCCCCTGCACCGATTTGGGGATGAGATCTTCCGGCGCGAGTTGGGCGCTGGGGACCTTGCGCGTTACCGAAATCACGAGGCTAAGATCGCCAGTGGGTTTCCCCTCACTGACCTTGTAGCCCAAGCCGCAGGCTACCACATTTCGGCGCCGGAAAATGTCCGGCAGGGCTTGCTGGTAAACTTGGCGCGCTTGCGCCATGATCTGGTTACTCATAGCACCTCCTTTCAAGGATAGTTGCAAGTTGCACGTTACAGGTTACAAGTTAGCCTACAGCTAAAACTTTCTGCGTAACTCTTACTCCCTACTCCCCACTCCCTATCCCTGCGCTTTGACTTCGCCGATGACTTCGATCCACACCGGCACGCCGTCGAGCACTTTGGGAATACGATCTTTGGGACGCTGGAACAGGGCGGGCACGCGACGCGACACGTTAACAATCAACCCTGGCTCGCCTACCGGCTGGCCTTCTTGCGTGCGCAGACCAATGCCCACGCCCACGACGTGAGGTTTTTGGAGCAAGTCGGCCTCATAGCGCGCTTTAACGCTTTGGATTTTCGCCATCGTGATTTCATCTTCGGGTATGGTTGGCATATCAGCCTCCATTGTTGTAAGTAAACTGTTAGAACGTTGAAACGTTTGAACGTTCCAACGTTTCAACGTTGTTTGCTAAATCGTGATGAAAGCCCTGTATCCACAAAAGCACGGCGATGCCGAACAGCCCGGCCATGCAGACCCAGAAGCCCCAGCCCGGCTGGATAGGCGCAGCGTGGAGCGCGCGCAGCGCGGGCAGCAGACGGTGCAACGTCGCCGCAGCGGGCAAACCGGTGACGGCAACCCACGCCAACATCAGCCAGGGACGGTAGCGGCCCAAACGCGGCGCAATCCACACCGCCAGCCCTGCCGCGAGCATCGCGCCGACGCCCCACCAGAAGGGGATGCGCCAGCCCGGCGTGCGCCACGCGCTCACGATTTCGGGGTAGGGCGGGAGCGTCGCCAGCGCCATTCCCGCGCCCAGCAGCGCGCCAACGATCCGCCAGCCCAGGGCGGCTTGCGCTAACAACATCGGCAGCAACACAGCCAATCCCACCAACGGCAGACGCAAGGTCTGTAAATTGACCGAGAGCGCGCCAGTTTCGATTTCCGGCAACAGGCGCAGCAGGTCGAAGAGATCGTAGGCGTTCCAGGCTAACGCGGCGGCGCGACGGCCTACCCACGCGCCGAAATAGCCGATGAGCGCCAGAAGCCAGGAAGTAAGAAGTAAGGAGTAAGGAGTGAAGAGTGAAGAGTGAGGAGAAAGAATTTTCCAGTCACCAGTTTTCAATCCAGCAATCTTCAATCTCGCAATCTCCAATCCTCTCAGGGTTGCGTGAGCACGAAGTTGTCGAAGGCGACGACGGCTGTTTCGCCACGCTCGACGGCATCGGCGAAGAGCGCCACACCGCCAGCCTTCTGAAGCACGGTATCGGCAATTGTGACATCAATAGCGCCGTTCACCCGCAGCGTCAGGTCTTCGCCCTGGCAGCGAACTTCGAGATTATTTCGCGCCTTGCCGATTTTAATCCCTTCGTCAAACTGCGGGCCGACAAGCGGCATAGAGATGCCATTCTCGACAAGCAAGATCAGGTAATAACCATCGGCGCTGATCGCCAACAGGTAATAGTTATCTTCATCCTGTTGACGACAAATCACGCCCATCCAGTTATTCACCGTCCCCTGAACATGCCGCACCTGGACGGCAACGGCGACATCGGCGTAAGTCTTTCCCGCGAAGGGCGCGTAGACGGCCACACCCTTCCCCCGGTCCTCAAGGTACAACTCACCGTCCTGCGCGTAGACGGCGCTTTCCGCCGTGTCGAAGCGCGCCCAGGCCGCATTGGGCGGTGAAAATTCATCGTGCAGAACGGCGGAGGCCGGTGTGGAGGTGGGAGCGAGCGCGGTAGGCGATCCGCCACAGGCCGAGAGCGACGCCAAAACAAGGGATGATATGATTAAGACAACGAAGGTATGGATAGATAGAAGGATACGTTTGTTCATGCCGATGCCTCAGGCTTGTAGATAGGCAACGCGACGGTCAGGGATGCGCCCCGATTGACACCCCCACTCTCGGCCCACACACGCCCCCCGTGCGCCGCCACAACTTCTTTGACAATTGCCAGTCCTAGCCCCAGTCCGCCATACTTACGCCTGGTGGTCCCATCCACCTGGTAAAAGCGATTGAAAATGCGCGGCAACTCGTGGGCCGGTATGCCGATCCCTTCATCCTCAACTTGTAGCCACACTTCGGCCTCCTGGCGCCACGCCCTGGCCCAAATTCTCCCCGGTCCGCGGTTAAACTTGATCGCGTTGTCAAGGATCTGACCGAACACACGTCCAATCGCATGAGCATCCACATTCACTAAGGGAAGCGATTCTGGCAACTCGTTGATAATCTCGAGCTGCTGCTGGGCGGCGCGCTCGCTGAGGGCTTGCAGGGCGGCGGTGAACAATGGGAGAATGGGCTGTGGCGTGAGAGCTAGTTTCTGCATCTCTGCATCTTCCAGCACGGTGATGGAATCCACCAGTTTTCCCAGATGGTGCATATTCACCCGGATGGCCTCAAAGGCTTGTTTGAGCACCGGTTCCATGTCATTGCCGAACGCACTATCCAGGGTCAAATCAATGTAGCCCTGGACAATCGCCAGGGGTGTGCGCAATTCATGGGAAACATTCTGGATAAACTGGGTCTTGAGCGCATCAAGACGTTGCATGTGGATCAGCGCGTCCTCGGCGCGCCGGTGCGCTGCCTGCACCTCCTCAAATAACTGGGAGTTTTCGAGCGCCGGCGCCGTGGCGGTGACGATCAGCTTGACCAGTTCGATCTCATGGTGGGTAAATGCGCGCGGCTCGGCAGATTCGACACTGACCATGCCGATCACTTTATTCCGCACGATCAAAGGTGTAATCAACAGCCCGCGCGCCTGGACGCGACGCAATTGGTGGACGAGGCGCGGGATGTCGGTTTGAACATCGGTGAAGGTCAACGTGCGCTGCGTCAACAGTGCATATTGGAGGAACGGCGTTTGCGGCAAGTCAACCACATCATCTATGGCGCTGGGGTAAGTAAGGTCGCGGTCTTCGCTGACGATGACAAGCCGGTCCTGTTCAATGACGCCGGCGATGACCAGCGACGCATTGAGGGCGCGCCGTATTTGTTGGCAGGTCACCGTGAGCACGTTCTTCGGCGCAAGCGTCATATTGGCCGCCACCAGCGCCTGGTTGACGAATTCGGCATCCTCCAGGCGGCGGCGGAGTTCCCGGACGAGCAAGGCTTTTTCCACGGCAATCGAAGCCAGCCCGGCTAACATTTGCGCCATCTTGATTTCGGCTTCTTCCCAGGGCCGAACACGTTCATCGTGCAAAACGAAGACCCCGGCGACACGTCCATCCAGCCACAAAGACACACTGAGAGCAGCGCCGATGTTCTCGTCATTCGCCCAATCAGCTAAAATGGGATCATGTTCGCGAACATTCTCACAAACAACATAGCTCTGCGGTCCCAACTTCTCATAAGCGGATTTTTCTTGATCCCAGTTTTCTAGCAACAGCGTTCTAAAATCCTGCGGACGCGCATATCCCGTCATAAGCACCAGATCACCCTGAGGCTGGTGATCATGAGCGACAAAGACAAAACCCTTGGACAAGCGCAACAATTCCAGAGCGTAGTTCAGAATCAACCGAATGGCGTCCTCAGGGTTATCAACGATGTTCAAAATATGTTGATCAATGGTAGAGAGAGCCAATAAGCGATCCCGTTCTGCCCGTAGGGATTGATACAATTCTATTTCCAGGCGACGAGAGCGCTCGTAACCGATCAACTTGCGTAACAAGATGGGGAAGCACGGCAGTAGCGCATCCTCCAGCGACAACACCGCTACCTGAGGCTCTTCCCGCATCAGGCCGCCCGTACTGTCGCGCGTCTCCGGCGAGGTCAACACCACAATTAACAACCGGCCATCCATAGCCTTAAGCCGCGCAATGGATGACCGAGTCTCTGCACCCGCAGCCAGGCAGATCACCTCTACGGGCTGCTGCGCCATCAGCGCCAATGCCGTTGCGAGATCCGGGCAAGGGAACACCTCGATAAGAGCGTGTTGCTCAAAAGTGTCGCGCAGCGCCGCCATGTCATCCCCAGGGGATGTCATGAGAAGCAGTTGTATGCGATCTTGTGTCTGACTTTCCATAGGCTGTCCTGTGTCCAACGGACCAGAGGTTTCTCATCACTCGTTTCCATTGTAGCACATTTTTGCCGGAAGGGAGAGGAGGCGTTTTAGGCTGGTGAATCGCCATCCACGACGCCCTTTAGACTGATGATGCTCAACAAGAACAAAATCCCGTATCCGGCGAAAATCACGAAGTATCCCAAACCGGGAAAGGCAGCGTTCAGGGTGTCCGCCACCGGCCCGCCGATGCCAGCGCCGATCATGCCCGCGCCGGCGCCAGCCAGATTGGAGATTCCCAAATAGCGCCCGGCCTCGGCGGATGGAACGAGCCGCGTGCCCAAGGCCCAGTTGGTGGTAGTAAACAGTCCGGCAGACAGACCAAGAATGGCCCCGGCGACGTAGAGCAACGCCATACTGGGGGTCCAGATGGTGCCGAGCAGAACCAGCGTCGCTATGATGCCCAGAGCGCCGCTCAAGGCGACCATGCGCTTCAGGCCAAAACGGTCAGCGAGCCAGCCGCCCGGCAGCGCACTCACCAGCGTGAATAAGCCGACAAACATGACAAGGGTGCCGGTCATGCCAGTCGCTATCTCGCGGTTCACATTGAAGGCGTACATCAAAAAGTAAGGGACAAAACTCTGGATAGAGGTGATAGCGGCAAAATACATCAAACGGTTGACCACCCACCACGTAAACGTCGGGCGGCGGCGCACTTCACTGCCGATGGTGGCCAGAGTTCCAGCCCACACGCCAGCCACAACGGCCACCGCCATCGCTACAACACCCCCCACGCCAACAGCGACATTGATCCCCACACTCTTCCCGGCGAACAGCCAGGCGACCAATCCTGCCAGCGCGCCGATCACGCCGCCGACGAGCAACCCGGCAAGTGCCCCGCCCACAATACCCGCCAACATACCCAAAACGCGCAGCATCGTCGGGGCCAAGGGGACGTTGGATTTTTCCCGTTGCGGGGTCTCTTTGACAAACACCATCGTCAGCAGCATCAACACCAGAAGCGTGATCCCGGTCGCCAACACGGCTAACGTAAACTGGCCCAGGCTGACTAAGCGGGCAATCGTGAATCCGAGCAAAATCAAGGGGATCAATTCCATAATCGCCTTGACCGCCGACGCCATGCCGCGTTGCTCTTCCGGGACAAGGTCAGGGATCAAGCCTTGTAGCGGACCGTGGGACATGTTTGACGAGAACTGTATCAGCAAGATGACAATGAGCAGACTCCAGTAATTGAAAGCCAGTGCGATGCCGGCCAGAAAGACCAGATCCAGCAACACACCGACGAAAATGAAGGGTCGCCGTCGCCCAAACCGCGAGGTCGAACGATCGCTGAGCAGCCCCATTGCCGGTTGTACCAACATAGCGATGATCAGGCCGGCTGTGCGCATTCCACCGAGCGCGGTGTTACGGATTTCCGGACGGACGAACCGGTCCACCAGATACGGCATAAAGAGCGTGCCGACGGCGTTGTTGCGGATGTTCAATGCCAACCAGAACAAATTAATAGTGATCAAATCATACCAACGCGCGCGTTTCATCATACTCATCTCCTGCAAAGGCGTAGAAAATAAAGCGTAAAACGTAAAACGTAAGAAACACCCTGCATTACGTTTTACGCTTTACTTTTACGTTTTACGTCTTACGTTTCACGCATCACACACAAACTCACCGCGCAAGTGCGCCGGCAGTAGCGCGGCGATATGGCGCATCACGACGGCGCTGACGGCGCAGTCACGTTCGGCGGCGGATAAGGCGGCAGGCGTTTCCAGCGCATAGGCCGGCCCAAAGCGCAGACAGAACGCTCCGTCGGCCTCAAAGCCGCCGACCGGCACAATCCGCAATCCCAGGCGCGCCAGATGTGCGATAAAACGCCCCGCGCCAGACGGCGGCATCTGCACAACCCCGCCCGGCGCGTCGCTGCCTTCCGGTGCCATACCAATGAGCGGGTTGGTGGACGTGCGCGCATACGCCAGGATGCGCCGCACGGCGGCTGCTCGCGCCACAACGTCATCAGGATCAGGCGGCATTGGCGGCATGGACGTGAAGCCGTACACCCGCGCCACCCGCCGGAACAGCCAGCGCGTCACCGGCGTCACCAGATGCGCGCGCAGTGGATCAGGGTAAGTCCACGCCGCGGTGACGATCCAGTGAATCTCGGCGGGAACAACGGCGCTGACGCCCAGCGCCAACCACCACGCGCGGAAAATCGCGGCATCGTCTGAGGCTGGCCAGGCATAGTGATTGATTGTCAACAGGCATGGACCCTGCGTGGGAATGTGTTCCCGTCCGTCAACCCGCAGAGATGGGCGCAACGCAGCGACGCAGCGACGCGCATCGGCGCCGAAAGACCGGTTTTGCGGCGGGCTGTGCAAGGCGGCCCACAATAACCGGATGAACACCGCGGATGGAAATGGATAAGACGGAAATGACCTGCGGCGCTGCTTATCGCTCATCTGGCGTAAACCACTTACTCGGCGCGACAGTCGGACGGTAGGTATCCAGGTACGCAAAGAGGTCGGGAACATCCGCCGCGACGTGGTAGAGACCGTCGAAAGGCTTGGCGAAGTGCTCGCGGTAGAAGTGCGCGAAGAGCGCGAGCAGCGGCGCGTAGAAGTCGCCCGTGTTGAGCAGGACGACGGGCTTGGTATGCGTGCGCAGTTGGCGCAAGGTGAGAATTTCGAGCAGCTCCTCCAACGTGCCGAAGCCGCCGGGCAGCGCGACGAAGGCGTCGGCCCGCGCCTCCATCTGCGCTTTACGCTCGCGCAAGTCCCGCGTGACGATCAACTCATCGGCAGCCTCGTAAGCAATGCCGCGTTCGCGGAAAGCGTGCGGGATGACACCGACCACCCGTCCCCCGCCAGCGTGGACGGTGCGCGCCAGCGCGCCCATCAAACCCAAATCCGCGCCGCCGTAGACGAGCGCATCCCCGCGCGCGGCGATCTGCGTGCCCAGGTCGCGCGCCGCCGCGAGGTAGACTGGCGCAACCGCGTCGCTGGATGAACAGTAGACGCAGATTGTCGTCATCGCCTCACAACTCCAGGCAGGCTTCCGCCGCCAACCAGAAGAGCTTCTCGCGCACCGAACCGCACTGCACCCAATCGCGGTGATCCCACGCCTCGCCGCCAAGGTCATCGCCGCCGTAGAGCATCTGCCCGAAGGTCACGCCACGGAAACGCGCCACGGCGAAAAACGTCGCCGCTTCCATTTCCACCGTCAGACAGCCCTCTTCGCGGCGACGGCGCGTCTTGTCGGGCGTCTCGCGGTAGAAAGCGTCGGTCGTCCACGTCTTGCCAGCGATGTAAGGCAGCTTGTGGCGTTCCAGCACGCGCTCGATGGCGGCGACGGCTTCGGGGGATGGCTGCACTTCGCGGGATGGCGGCATATAGTGATACGAGACGCCCTCATCCCGCACCGCCGCTGTGGGGACGACGATGTGTCCGACCGCGATCTCACTATCCAGCACACCGGCCCCGCCGCAGGCGATGAACGCCCGGCAGCCGCGCGCGATGACCTCTTCCAGCAACCCCGCCGCCAGCGGCGCGCCGACGCCGGGATGGAAGAACGCCAGACGCTTGCCGTCCACGTCAATCTCGTAGAGCGGATGGCGACCGATCTCTGAGTGCCCGTCAACGATGTGCCTGGCCCGGCCCGATTCCACCAGGCCATTGATAACGTCCTGGAAAAAGCAGATGACGCAGTGTTCGGGCACATTATGGCGCGGGACAAGCCGGCGCGGCTCGATAATCGCTTCGCGGGTGGGATCAAATTCCAAAATGGGATAATCCAGGAGATCGTCGAAGGTTTGGGCGCGGCGAATCTGGAGCAGCCGGTCGCCATCCACCAAATACTCGGCGGGGCGCGCGCGCAAGTTGTAATTCGAACTCATCGCGTACCCGTAGGCGCCGGCGTCGTAGACGACCAGTCCGGCATCTTCGTGCGGCGTGGGCAGCGCGCGCGCCTTGCCCAGGAAGTCGGCTGATTCGCAGACTGGGCCGACAACGTCGAACGTTTGCACCTCGCCGTCCACCGGCTCGACAAAGCCGATGTGATGGTACGCCCCGTACAGGCTCGGACGGATCAGTTCCGTCATACTGCCGTCGGCGACGATGAAATGCTTGTCGCCGTTGGCCTTGACGCCGAGCACCCGGCACACCAACACGCCGGCGTTGCCGACGATGCTGCGCCCCGGTTCGACGATCAAGGTCACATCGTCGGGCAACAGCTTGCGCACCGCGCCGATCAAGTCGCCCGGCGTCGGAAATCCACCCGCGCGTTCGTAATCAATGCCCAGGCCGCCGCCCAGGTTGAGATAGCGCAAAGCGAAACCCTGCGCGCGCGCCGTGCTCAAGAGGTCGCTCATCAGGGCCGCCGCATCGTGGAAGACCCGCACATCCTTGATCGTCGAACCCAGGTGGCAGTGCAGGCCGACCAGGCGCAAGAGCGGCGTGCGCTTGAGCTGCTCGAGGAACCACGCCAGCCGCTCGGCGCGGATGCCGAACTTGGAATCGCGCATCCCTGTGGCGACGTAAGGATGCACGTCGGCGCGGATGTCCGGGTTGACGCGCAGCAGCACCTCCACCGGCTTGTTCGCCGTCTGCGCGGCCTGGGCAATGTGCGCCAGGTCGAACTCGCTGTCAATGTTGACCATGACGCCGTGCTGCACGGCGAGCGCCAGCTCGTCGCGGCGCTTGCCGTTCCCGTTGAGGAGCATATCGCCCGGCGCAAAACCGGCGCGCAGCGCCATCCGCAGCTCATTGCCGCTCACCAGCGTGGCGGCGCTGCCCAATTCGCGCAGGATTTTGAGCAGCGTCAGGTTGCCGTTCGCTTTGACCGCGTAGAAGATGCGCGCTTGCATCCCCTCCAGCGCGGCGACGTAGGCGGCGAAATTCTCCCGCAGTTGCGCGGCGCTGTAAAGGTAGAAAGGACTATCCGGCACACGCGCCTGGATGTCCTTGACGCTCAATCGCTCACAGTAGAGATACCCATCATCACTATGAAAATGCATAATGCCTCCCATTGTAGTGCGAATTGCCAATTCACACTACGATCATTCTTCCAACAACGAACGGCGGCGCAACTGCCCGCAGGCTGCCGCAATCGGCGCGCCGCGCCGTTGGCGCATGGTGTGCGGGATGCCGGCACGGTCCAGGATAGCGGTAAAGGTGTCCACCGTTTCCGGCGTCGAGGGCTGCGCGGCAAAATCCGGCGTGGGGTTCAACTGGATCAGGTTAACGTGAACAGGGATGCCGGCAAAGCGCACGACCAACGCCTCGGCCTGTTCGCGCGTATCGTTGACGCCGTCAATCATCACCCACTCCAGCATGACGCGGCGTTGGGTAGTCGCAGTATACACGCGGAGCGCGTCGCACAATTCAGCCAGCGGGTAGCGCCGATTGATGGGCAGGAGCGTGTCACGGATAGGATCGGTAGCGGCGTGCAGCGAGACGGCCAGGTTGATGCGCAGCGGTTCTGCGGCCAGCCGCACAATGCCGGGGACAATGCCCACCGTGCTCAGCGTGATGCGCCGCTCGACGAAACCCATTCCACGCGGGTCACACAGACGGCGCAGGGCGTCCAGCGTGTTATCGTAGTTGAGCAGCGGCTCGCCCATTCCCATCAGCACGAAGTTAGTGAGTGTATGCCCTTCCGCAGCCAAAACTCGCTGCGCGTAGAGCACTTGCGCGACGATCTCGGCGGCGGTCAATTGCCGCACGAAGCCCATTTGGCCCGTAGCGCAAAAGCGGCAATCGCAGGCGCAGCCCACCTGTGTGGAGATACACGCGCTGTAGCGGTGGCGGTAGCGCATGACGACGACCTCCACGCGCTCGCCATCCGCCAAGCGCAGCAGGTCTTTGCGCGTCGAACCGTCGGCGGCGATCTGCAAATCTACGACTGGCGGAAGTTCCAGCGTCGTTTCGGCGCTCAGGCGCGCGGGCAGCGCTTGGGGCAAGCCGTGCGGCAATTCGGCGAGGTCGGCAGGGATATAGCGATAAAGCCAGCGCCATATCGTCCGCGCATGAACGGGGGCAATATCCCACCTGGCGAACAACGCTTCGAGCGAAGCAAAGTCAAGATCGTATAGGTTCATAGGAATGTAGCGTAGTGACGACTTCAGCGGTTGCGAGAAGAGCGACTGAAGTCGCTACTACGCGGGTCTTGGTCTCCGGCGGCATACAAACGGTCAGGCGCAACGCATCAAACAATGCGCTGCGCCTGACCCAATGTGGATTTACGGACTAGGAATGCACAACACATCGCCAACGCGAATGTAGTTCAGATTCAAAATCCCGTTACATTCAGCGATGCGCCACATGTTCACACCGTATCTGAGCGAAATCCGGTAAAGATTATCACCCGTCATGACGGTGTAATAGTACGCGCAGGTACATGACGACGGCTGAGGCTGCGGGTCCTGACGCGCGCACACCGGGCCAGGCGGTAACACGGCCGGCACATTCGGGATGGCGAGGACCTGTCCAGGGTAAATCCAGCCAGGATATGCAACCAGGTTATAGTTGATGATCGCAAAGGGGCTAACGCCATACGCGCGGGCGATACAGAAGATCGTCTCGCCCGACCTGACAACGTGGTTGACAATGATGCCACTCGTGGCCGGTTGGGCGAGCGCAGGCGCGCTGGAAACCAGCAACAACCCTAAAACAAGCAACGACACAAACACCACTCTACGCATAGAAAACCTCCTTTGAAACACAACCCACTTCACGAAGCCCTGTTGACGCTCAAGGTGACCAGCCTCTAACGTTGATTTTGGAGTCTGCCAGACGCCACAACATAACCGGCGCTGCGCCAGGGTTTTCTTGTCGTTTGACCTCCTTGTGTAAGCGTAAGTTTCAACTGAGTTAAACCAGTGTAATTCTGGTTTCTCAACCATAAACCTGAACCGCTTCCAGAAAAGCGACGATGTTTTTCCAGGGAATGTCAGGTTCGTCAATGTCATACGCCGGAGAAAGGATCAGGCCGGCGCGGCCTAGTGTGGCAATCCGCTGAGAAACCTCCTGACGGATGGAGTCAGGCGCGGCAAAACTGAACGTCGTTTGTCGCCCAATCGTTCCCCACAAGGCCAGCCGGGCGCCGAACTGTTGGCGAATCCGTACAGCGTCCATGTGATCGGGTTGCAAAGGATTGATCGCATTGACCCCAATCTCGATCAAGTCGGCGATAATCGGCTCAAAATAGCCATCGCTGTGGAAGACGACACGAATATCCCCGTTAATTGCGCGCGCAGCCTGGATGATGGCGGCCATACGCGCCTTGAAGAACGCGCGCCAGGTGTCCGGCCCGATCATCATCGAACCCGGCATCCCCACATCATCGGCAAGGGAGAGCACGTCAAGGCCGGCGTGGGCCAGGGTTTCTGCATTGCGGCAGGCAAACGCCGTCAGCCGGTCCAACAGGAAGTACGCCCAATCAGGCCGTTGCACCATATCCAGCAGAAAGTTTTCCAATCCCCGCAGCCGCCAGGCTGATTCAAACAATTCACCGCCCAGATGCGGCAGGCTCCCGCCCACCGCCAAACCGCGCGCGTGGAATTGCGCCACTTCCTCCGCCAACCCCGCTACTTGATACGGCGCGCTGATATCGGGAAAGGGAAAGTCTTGCAGTTCACCTAGCGTCTGCGCGCGGGCGAGAGGGTTGCGGTGCTCAGGATCAGACGGCTGGTAGTTCCACCGGGCATACGTCGCCATTTGTTCCAACGTCCCCAAGCGCGTGTCTGGCGAAAAAGGCCGCCCAACCTGACGCAGCGCCTCATCCTCCGGTGAGGGCGGGAAGCGGACAAACTCCACATCAACAGCCACTGCCTGCGCTTGCTCCGGCGGCAGCAGCGACGCGAGTGTGACGCGCGAAAACCCAAGCGCGCAGGGCACCCGATCCGGTTCCCCGCCGTCCAACGCCGTCAATACCCGTGTGCGCGAGTCCATTTCAGCACCTCAATCGGACTAAAACGTAAGACGTAAAACGTAAGCCGCTGTAACTATTCAGCCTACCTGCAATGCGACCGTCACCCTGAGCGGAGTGAAAGGAACGTCTGCGCGACTGGAACGGAGTGAAGGGTCTCTACGTTGCACGAGCAGAGATTCCTCACTTCGCTCCACTCGTTTCACTCGTTCCGCTACGTTCGGAGACCTGTCCTGAGCTTGCCGAAGGATGACGACTGAACAGTTACAGCCGCTTTACGTTTTACGTTTTACGTCTTTACGTTTTACGCTTCATGATCACATAAACAACAACGGCAGGTACTCCGGCGCGTCGTCGTAAGGAGCGACTTCGCCCATCGCCACCTGGTAGAGCCGCTCGTGGCTGAGGCGGGCGGCCTCGGCCAGCGGTTCATAGGGGCGATTGCAGGTATCCAGGAAGCCGATGTTGTAGTTCTCGCCGTCAAAACGGCCCAGGGCGGATTGGTCGTACAGGGTGAAATAGTGAACGCCCACACACCAGGGCTGCGCCGCCGCGTCTTCCAGGTAAACGCGGAACGCCTTCCCCCGGTCAACCTGCGTCGGCACGTGTCCGATGCCGGCGGCCGGCAGCCCCACGTCCAGCGCGCCGAAGTGCCACTCGCCGATCATAATCGGCATATTGAGCAGCGCGTTGATCTGGGCCATCTCCGCGGCGGGGACGCGCGTGCGGTAACAGTTCATGCTGAAGACGTCGAAGGCGCGCATTCCCTTGATGGCCCACGCCGGCGGGATGGTGTAATAGCGAATCCCCAGGTTCAGGTGATTCGGATCCACCTCACGGCACGCTGCGCTCAGACCGCCAAAGTATCGCTCGACCATAATCGCGCTGAAGTCCGCCAGATCGGCCTGCGCACGCGGGGTCAGTGGGATGTTCCACTCGCCTTCAGCCAATTCCGCGAATGTGGTACCGATTTCCCAAGCCTCGGACAATCGTTCTTCGTCGCCGTAGCGCCCGCGCAGGAAGACGCTGAGCGCCTGGCGCGTGTAGCACTTGGGGGTGTTGAACAGCATCCCGGCAGCCGGCGACTCTTGCGCGAAACCCCAATTGGGTTCGTTCATCAAGAAGTAGCCGATGAAAGCCGGATCGTCGCGGGTCTCGCGCAACTGCTCGGCGAACGCCGCCTTCGCGCGGTCGCAATCGGGGTGGAAAACATCAGGGAAGTCGCGGTAGACGGTGGGGATCGCAAGCGCGCGTCCATCCAGCGGGCGGACATAGGGCATTTGTGCGTCGCGCGCGATGCGCCAATCCGACCAGTTGGCAACGGTGTTGAAACCGAACTGCCGCAGCAGCCCCAGGGTGATGACGCTCCACTTGTTGTGGGCGGCCTCCGGCCCGAAGGCGCGGATGAAGTTGGCTTTGAGGTAATCGAAGGCGTTCACTTCGCCGCGCTCGTGGTGCGCCTGGGCGTAAGGACCGTCGGCCTCAGGAAGCCACGTCAACGCGGCCTCCAACCCCTCGTAGGCCGTATCAATACCAAACCCGACGCAGTCCAGCCCGGAAGACCAGAAAGCGTAGCCATCGGGATCCACGAGCCACCAGCGCGATTGGTCGCGCAGTGTGCGGAAAAAGCCCGTGGCGGGGAAACGCTTGCCGAGCCACCCACCCCACCGCGAGAAGCCCGGCGGGAGGCGATACTCCGGCGCGGCGGCAAGCTGGGTGTGCAGACGCTCCGTCACCTCTTCGGGACTGCGGCTCTTGGTCGGCCACTCGTGAAGCGTACTCTGCCCCATCTCATCTAACAACTTGCCTTTGGGAAGCGTCAACGTTTCTAGCCTGGGCGGCTCCGCGACGGTTGCGGTGATCGGGGTGAGGGAAAAGCGCACCGGCTGTGGTCCCTTGCGCAGCACAACCAGACGCATCCGGTCTACCTTGCGCAAATCCACGCGCTGCCCTCCGCAGATCGGCTTGAGCCACGCGCCTTCGCGCTCGTAGCGCCAGCGATTCTGATTCACGGCTTCTAACGGCACACGCAGCCGCGCCGTACACTGCGAGAGCAGGCCGTAGCTCAACACAAACGTCGGGCCACTCTGGCCCTCTTGCAAGTGCAAGGCAAAAACAGCGAGTTGTTCCCCGTCGAGCAACGTATCGGCAGTGAGGTAGCACATGTCTGCCAAAGCCCCTTTGGGAAAGATATAGCCCAGCCCGTCGCCAATGTCGCGGGCAAGGTAGACGGTCGCATCGGCAATAGGAGCCGGGGTATCCTCTGTTTGAAGCGTTCCGAGCAGACATTCTGGCGTTAAAATGAAAGATGGTTTCATGCATTCTCCTCCTGGATGGTGGTTCCCCCTGATGGGCGTTTCGCACTGTCTGTATTGGCACATAGTATAACGCCAGCTAGTGTTTTTGCCAATTGCTCCAATGTGGGTGGTTTTTGGATCCAGCCGCGCACGCCGACTTCGCGCCAGGATTCGTCGGTGGAGTCCAATGGGTTGCCGCTCATCACAATGATGTTGAGCGCCGGCGCCTGGCGATGTAACTCGCGCGCCAATGTCTTGCCGCCCATCACGGGCATCACCAGGTCGGTCAGAACTAAAGCTATATCATGGTAGGACTGCGCGAAAACTTTCAAGGCTTCTTCGCCATTGGCGGCTTCACAGGCGCGATAGTGCAGGACTTCCAGGCTGCCGAGTATCGCCGCGCGGGTGGTGGGGTTGTCTTCCACGACCAGGATCATTTCTCCGTGGCCTAGCGGCAAATCCTTATCCAGCGCCAGCGTCTCGGCGGGTTGTGTCGGAGAGAGGGCGGGCAAATAGACGATAAAGGTGCTCCCTGCGCCGACTTTGGTTTTCACGTCAATGTAGCCCGCGTGGTGCGTAATGATGCCGTAAACCTGCGCCAATCCCAGGCCGGTTCCCTCTCCCGGCGCTTTGGTGGTATAGAAAGGCTCAAAAATATAGGGCAGGACATCATCCGGGATGCCGGTCCCCGTGTCGGTCATGGAGATCGCCACCCACGTTCCGAGGCCCAGATCAGGCAGCGGCGTCTGGTCGCGGTCGGCAATGTGGATGTGCGCCAAATGAAGGGACAGCGTCCCGCCATCCGGCATCGCATCGCGCGCATTGACGGCCAGATTCATCAACACTTGTTGGATACGGGTCAGATCAGCGTTCACCAGAGCGACCTCTGCATCATAAGTCAGCTCGATGCGAATGTCCTCCGGTAAGGTGCGTTGCCACAGCTTGACCGTTTCTTTCAACAACGGGACCAGGTCCAGCGGGCGCAAGTCCAGTACAGAACTGCGACTGAAGTCCAGAATTTGGTTGATCAGCGCAGAGGCGTGCTGCCCCTGTTCCGCGATGATCGCCAGGCGTTCCCGCAGTTTGTCGGGGAGGTCAGGGATGCGCAACGACATCTGGCTGTACAACATAATCACTGCGATGATATTGTTGAAGTCGTGGGCAATGCCGGCAGCCAGTTGCCCGATGCCGGCCAGGCGCTCCTGTCGCTGGATATTTTGCTGGTTCTCATACTCCCTGGTCACATCATGGATCACCACCACCCAACCTTCCACCGCCGGGCTGGCTTCCACAGCGCGGGCGACGACGTGGAAGCGCCGTCGTTTGGCGACGACCTCATGCCACAATCCCCTGGGGGGCGCCGTGAGTAGCTCGCCGATAGGACGCCCGCCCAGATGGGTCAAGGGTTGCGCCGTGTCACGTTCAGAGACGTCCGCCAGGATGGACAAATACTCATCGGCAATGGGATTGCACAGGACGATGCGCAGATGCGTATCCAGTAAGAGCACACCTTCCGGAACCGTATCCATAATTTGGCGCACTTGTTCGGCGGATTCCCTGATCTGCACCAATAGCTTCTCGCGTTCTTCGGCGGCGCGCACTTGCTCAGTAATATCGCGTTTGACGCCAGCATAGTTGATCGTCACCCCTTCAGCATCCCGAATTGGGAAGATGGTCGCAGCCTCATAGTAAAGCTGTCCATCCTTGCGCTTGTTGATGAACGTCCCGCTCCACATGCGTCCGGCGGTAATCGTATCCCACAACTGGCAATAGAAGGCCGCATCGTGAAGCCCGCTCTTGATCAGACTGTGATCGTGCCCCAACATTTCGGCGACAGTATAGCCGGTCGCGATTTCGAAATGTGGATTGGCATAGACGATTTTGCCATCCAGGTCGGTGATGACGACCGTCTCGCCCAACTGCTCGACGGCCGCCGCCAGACGCCGCAGCGCGGACTCGGTGCGCTTGCTCTCGGTGATGTCGAGCAAGTTGCCCATCACGGCGGGTCGCCCGGCATAGTCAATGCGCCGTCCGAGGATCTCGATATCAATCACCTCGCCATCCTTGCGCAGACCGCGGGTGACATAGTGCGCCGTATCCTTCTCCCCCGTCAGGCGTTGCCGCACACTTTCCGCCACATAAGGCCGATCGTCGGGGTGGATCGGCATCAAAGAGGACGGGGCCTGGAGAAATTCTGCGACGGTATAACCAAAGATCTGCGTCATAGCCGGATTGACATACTGAAAGCGGTTATCCTGGATGATGTAAATGCCCAAAAGCGCGCTCTCGCTCAACAGTCGGAAGCGGGTTTCGCTCTCTTGCAAGGCCAGGCGGGCTTCTTCCATATCTTGCGCGAGGTTAAGCACAGCTTCCTGTTGCTGCTGCAGGGCCTGGTTTCTGCGGCGCAAGGCTTCGGTGTGTTCGATAAGCGCCGTCTGCGCCTTCGCGCCGCGGAGACGCTCCAACCCCATCAGCGTGACCAGTTTGGCAAAACTGCTCAAGAAACTCAGAATGGCCGGGAGCTTGTAACGGGGAACGATCGGCACCTGCGCCATAGCTTCCAGGTAAACTGTTTCATCAAAGCCAAACTCGTGAGCCTGCTGGCGGAAGAAAGCTGGATCGGGCGGCTCAAGCAGGAATTGTCCGACGAAGGCGTTGGCGACGTGGCGTCCCTCAATGATAATAGGCGCAGCCGCATCCACCAGCCCGTTGCGACATTGGTAAACCGCGAAATGCTCCCCTTCCACCGGCTGGCCCGCCAGGATTGTATCACTCTCAATGCAGCGGGCGCACGTGATGGGATTCACGCGATGAAAATCGGTACAGATGTGTTGCCAGCGGGCGCCCACGAGCACCCGGCCTTCAAGATCAATGATGGCCGAAGCCACACCGACCGCGTCGCAAAAGCTGTCCAGCAGCCACTGCATTTGATCCAGCGGGAGCAAATAAGCCAGGTTATAGGACGCTTCTTCAACGCTCGTAAACAACGCTGGCGCGGGTTCCGGCGCCGGCGTCTCTGGTTCGATTGCGAGATCATGGTGCGCAATGGCGTAAGGAGCTGTTTGTCCAAGCGCCTGATGCAGTGCATTGATTTCCTGTTTGAGTTCCACCATCCGGCGTTCGCGCCCAACGGCGAGGGCGCTGAAGCGCGCGATATCTTCCAGACGGCTGTGCAGCTCTTCCTCGGCGCGCTTACGTTCCGCAAGTTCGCGCTGCGTGGTTTCGAGCAAACGCGCGTTATTGATCGCCGTCGCAGCTTGATCGGCGAACATGCGTACTAACTGAATTTCATCCTCAGTGAACAAACCGGCTTGTTCATCATCGCCAACCGTGAGAACGCCAATAATCTGCTGTCCGACGGTGAGTGGCACCCCCACAATACGGCGGGTGGATATGTCGCTGTATTGTGCGGCGCGCCCTTCCCAATGATGATAATCCTCAACCATGAGCGGTTGCCCGGCTTGAAAAACGCGCCCTGCCAGGCCTTCGCCGGCCTGCAACGTGGTCCCGATATACGCCGGCGGGAAATTATGACTGACGACAAGTTCAAGCACCTGACTTTCCGGCTTGAGGAGATATAGCCCCCCCATCGGGGCATTGAGCAGTTTGGCTGCGCGCTCGACAATCGCTTGCAGCAGGACGGTTAGGTTCTGTTGCGCATTGATTTCCAGAGCTGTATCGTACAAGGCTGTGAACTCGTGGGTGCGCTGCTCCAGGGCGGTGTGCGCCGCTTGAAGTTCCTGCACCCGTTGTTCCAGCCCGCGCAAAGTCTGCTGAAGACGGTCCGTCATCGCGTTAAAGGTGGTGGCCAACGTGCCGATTTCGTCCCGCGCCTCGATTGTCGCACGCGCGTCCAGATGACCCGCGCCGATCTGTTGCGCGATGGCCGTCAAACGTATCACCGGTCGCGCCAGCCAAAGCGCCATGAGGATACCTGCTCCCGCGGCGACGACGACAATCAGTCCGGCCCACAACAAGGTGACATTCCGTTGCGCAATGATCGGCGCCAGGGCAGATTGTCTTTCCCGGCGGACAACAACCCGCCACCCTAATGCGGCAACAGACGGCTCTTGTGTGAGCGTGGCGACATCAGCCTGACTGACCAGGTACGACGCATCTTCAAAATCCAGCACAGTGTACGGTGAGGCTGTTGCTGTGCGGAGGTCGGCCCATGCGCTGCCAGGCACAGCTTCGAATTGGTCTTCAGCCGGTCGCAGCCAGTAGCCGCTCGGCAAGAGCAACGCGACCCATAAGTTCGAGTCGTCATCAATGACGACGTTCAAAGCCTCCTCAAGCGCAGCGACGTGGTACGTTGTCGCCAACACCCCGATGACCGTGGTTTGATCTTCGCTGTAGACCGGGACAGCCAGCCGCACCCCCAGAATCCCGGCGCTATCGTCAAACATGGGCGCGCCAATATAGTGGTCGCCCTGTCCCGCATTGACCGCCTGCCACCATGCCTCGTCAGCCTGATAATAATCGGTGGTGCGAGCTGCCGCAGCCACTAACGCCCCGTGACGATCCGTGAGAAACACTTCGGCCAGGTTGGGGAACTGGTGTTGAAAGCGCCGCAGCTCTGCAGCAGCGGGGTTGTTGAGAGTTTCGTAAACCGGTGAATCTTTATCGGTAGCCGCCGCCATCCACCGGCGATCCAGCGCCTCCAATCCGGCCTGGATTTCGCCAGCAGCGCCGTTATACTGCGCATTGGAAGCGACGACTGCCTCATATAAGACGCTGTTCAAACTCAGCGCCTCCACTGCATTGATCTGTCGCGCCAATAAATCGCCGACCGCGAGCGCTTTTGAGGCAGCCAGGTAATGGAGTTGTATGCCCAAAACCTTGTCGAGCGCCTTTGTCGTCGCCTGATACGTCATGAGCGTGATGGGAAGCGCAGTTAACGCACTGAGGACGAAGAATGCGGCCATCAGTTTGACGCGCAAGGGGATGCTGTGCAGCCATGCTCGCAGGCTAGAGGTCGAATGAGCGTTGGCTCGGTCCATAGAATTGTTACTTAGGTTGCGCCATCAACGCGACAAAGTAATAAGTGTTTCCGGCGGATACAACCGCCACGCCGATATCCTTGAAGGCAGGATTGATGAGCACACTGTGGTGCGGACCGTCGGGCGCTTCACTCGTCCACCAATCCATGGCCGCCTGCGCCGAGTCGCCGGTTGTGGTGATCTCCGCAGCGCCGACTGCGTCATAACCGGCGCGCGCGACGCGCTGGCTGACCGTCGAGCCGTCGGACCCGGTATGTGTCAGTTCGCCCCGCTGCGCGCAATCTTGCGCGTGCAGCAACGCCGCCTGTTCGAGGGCCGGATTGCGGTTACAGGGTGCCAGCCCACGGTCGGCGCGGAATTGATTGATGCGTTGAAAAATCTCATCTGCCAAAGCTGTCTGATTGGCTCCAGGGGACGCTTCGGACGCCACAGTCGGCGAAACCGGCGCAGCGGTCTCAAGGTTGTGCGGGGTGACGAGGGGACCGTAAACATAGGCTGTCGCGTCGTTATAGGCGATTTGCCACCACTCGCCGTCACGGCCGGTGAGCGGCGCTTGCATTCCAGGGTCAAGATACCCCAGGCGGTCGAAGGTCGTGGCAGGGCCGCTGCGGACATTGACGCCGTCCGCGCCAGCCTCAATGTATGGCGTTGGTGTAGGGGGGAGGGGCGTGGCTGTCGGCGCGGGCGTGTTTGTGGGCATCAAGGTATGGGTCGGCTTGGGAAGTGGAACCAGCGTCACAGTAGGCCGCAACTGCGGCGCGGCAGTGACAGGGGAGGTGGTGGTTTGATCAGGGGGCGTCTGCGTCGCCTGCGGCCTGAATCCATACCAGACCAGGGCAATACCCAGGGCCACAATTAACAACCAGCCCACGATCAACCAAACATCGCGTCTTTGATTGCGCTGGACAAACCAATTGCCATTCATCGTGCATACCTCCTTTCCATGCCGGAGGTAACAGTGGACGGCAAGGCGTCATAGCTAAAAGACAAAGGACCCGCGGTGCAGAAATGCCTGTTACCTTCTCAAAATCACATTTTCCATCAATTGCACATACAAACTAAGCATACAGCGAAAATATGACTTTGCAACCCCGACGCCGGGTTCTGGCGCGCTCAACACGCTGCCAACACGTCGCGGAGGACGGCTTCCGCCAGGATACAGGGTGTGGGTTTGCGCGTTTTATCGGGCCAGCGGACGAGGCGAATCTGGCCCCTGGCGATTTCGATCCCCGTGATGTCGCCGTCCGAAAAACAGCAGCAGCCAGCATTAAAGTAGCACGGCTTTGCCGGAGAAACAGCAGATTCGATAGGCGGGTTAGGCTGATCCTGCGCGAGAACCCATTCACGCTGCGCGAGCAGCAGACTGACCGCTTCCGCGTCCACAAGGCGCTCAGGGGCGACGCTCTCCAAAGTTTCGATAGCAGCCGTGATTTGGGTCGCCTGGGTCTGAGATCTGAAGACAGGCGCATGGGTATGTCCGGCAATCAAGATGAGTTTTGACTGCTGCGCGGCCCACGTGTACAGCGCCTGATTATTCTTGGTGCGCAGATCCCAACTTGTCGCCGGTGTGTTCAACGAGATGCGGGTCAGGCGTTGGAATGTCCGCCAGACATAGCGAACAAAGAAACGCGCGACCCCAGACAAGCGATCGTTGATGGCATCGCCCTGATGGCCGTGCAGCAAGAACAGCGTTCCTAGCGCAGTTTCGCCATCCATCACCGTGAAGCGCAGGCTCTCGTGGACGCGCAGCGGCGGATTGCCGTACACAGCAACGAGATGGCGGCGCACGCTGTCCTCGTAGCGCCATTCATCATCGTGGTTGCCCCAAACGCGCAGATAACGCCCGCTACGATGAAACTGCGCTTCGAGCGCAAAGGTGCGCGGATACGCCCTGAACACGACGGCGGGCCGTTCTTCCCACAGTTCTTCCGCATCACCGAGTACGACGAGGGTGTATCCCTGGCGGAGATAGTAAGCCAGCGCAGCGTTGTAGGCGCGCTCGGTGCGCAGGAAATCGTCCGCGCCATTGCGCGCGCCGCGGTGCTGATCTGAGAAAATGATATAGCGATCGGTGGCGAGATTCAAGACGCGCGCATCGCCGGACTCGGCGGCGCGCTTCAGGGCGGCATCCAGGGCGACGCCAACCCGCGCGACATGGTTTTGCGCTGAAACTGTGAACTTATCTTGCGTCATCACCGTTATCTCCACCTTTCGCTATCGCGGCGGGCTTCCTATCCACCAGTAACACGCTCAGCTTTTCCCGCTCCGGCGCGCCGGGGACAAATTCGTTGCTCAGGGAAATCGCGTCAAAGTTGCAGCTCAACTCACACTGCCCGCAATAGGCGCAACGTTCGGGATGGTAGATCAGACGGTAGGCGTCACGCCCGTCCCGCTCCAATTCCAATGCAAAGGCCGGACAGTCGCGCACACACATGCTACACCCGCGACAATTCTCGGCGCGGATGATCACCCGGCCCCGATAACCGGCAGGAAGTTCAGCGGGAGCGAAGGGGTACTTCACCGTGCGCGGTCCCTGCACCAGGACGCGCCAGATTTGCGGCAGTAAATAGGCCAGGGAGCGCAGAGGCGAGACCATCCCCTATCCTCCAATCCACGTGACGACGAGGATTTGCAGCAGCGCCAGCGGTGCTAACACGCGCCAGCCAAGCGTCGCCAGTTGGTCAATGCGCAGCCGGGCGTACAACGCGCTGGCGGTGGAGAGTAAAAGCATAATGCCCAACGCTTTCAGGCCAAAGCTCAGGAAGGCCGGCAACGCGCCGATCACGCTGCTCTGGCCGAAGAAGAGATTGACCAACAGGAAAATGCCCACGACCGTCTGGATATTCATCGTCAGATGCCACAACGCCAGTTTCCGCCCGCTGAACTCGGTCAGCGATCCGGCAACCACCTCCGATTTGGCTTTGGGGATGTCCAACGGGTCGCGCTTGAGCTTGCCGATGAGGCCGACAAGCGCCAGCACGAAGCCGAGCGGCTGCATCAACGCGCTCCAGATCGTCTGCGCCTGGTAGGCCACGATTTCCATGATAGACCACGAGCCGCTGAGAATCGCCGGGCCGGCTAACGCCATCAGGAATGGAACTTCGTAGGAGAAGTATTGCAACAACGCCCGGCTGCCGCCAAGCACGCTATACACCCCCACCGAAATCCATCCGGCGAGGAAATAGGCCAGCGCCGGGATACTGAGCAAAAACAGCACTACGATCAAGTCGCCCTCGAACGAAGCGGCGGAGATGTTAGCCACCGGGATGTATAGTCCCGCCGTCAATACCGCCGCCAGTGAGATCATCGGCAGCACGGCAGCGGTGACATGGTTGACGCCAGTGGGCAGGATGTCCTCCTTGGCCAACAGCTTGATCAGATCGGCCACCGGCTGGTACCAGGGCGGCCCCACCCGTCCCTGGAACCGCGCGATGATACGCCGGTCCACCCAATCCAAAAACAGAGCGCACACCAGCAGAAACAAAAATCCCGGAAAGACCAAGAGCCTAAATAACATATTCAATTCCATTCACGAAGCAAGAGGCAGGATGCAGGACGCAGGATGCAGGACGCAGGATAATCTCACCTCTCATCTCTTGCCTCTTGCATCTTGCATCTTGTCTCTTGCATCTTGTCTCTTGCCTCTTGCCTCCTGCCTCTTTACCGGTCCGCGCACGCAATACACAGATCCACCCCAGAGAGCACCACCGACACATCCGCCATCGAGATATTTTGGAGCTGATCGGGCAGGATGATGAGGTTGGTGAGGGTGGGCGTGCGGACTTTGACCCGCGCTGGTTTGTCGCTGCCATCGCTGCGGATGTAGTAGACGACCTCGCCGCGCGGCGCTTCGGCGCGGCTGACGACTTCGCCGGCGGGGACGCGGCGCTTGGCGCGCGCCGCCGTCGGGCCGTCCGGCAGAGCAGTGAGAATCTGGCGGCACAGGTGGACGCTCTCCACCGTCTCCAGCATCCGCACGAGCGTGCGCGCCCACGCATCCCCCTCATAGCGCACAGGAACTCTGAATTTCAGATGGTCGTAGGGGGGATAAGGCGCATCGCGGCGCAAATCTATGTCTACCCCCGACGCGCGCGCCACCGGGCCAACGACGCAATAGCGCCGCGCCTGCTCCGTCGTCAGCCGTCCAATATCGCGGGTGCGCGCCTGGAAACTGCGCTCGTTTTCGACCACGCCGAGCAGTGTTTCGATTTGCGCTTCCAACACGTCAAGTTGCGCCATAATCTGGTCGCGGCGCTCCGGCGTCAAATCAATGCGCACCCCGCCGATGACATTCACCGCGTGGGAGACGCGCCCGCCGGAGAGGTCTTCCATAATGTCCAGCACGATCTCGCGGTCGCGCCAGGCATACATAAAGATCGTGTCGAAGCCAATGTTGCGCGCCTGCACGCCGAGCCATAACAAATGGCTGTGGATGCGTTCCAACTCGCACAGCAGAGCGCGGATGTGCAGCCCCCGTAGAGGAACTTCCAATCCCAACAACCCCTCAACGCCCTGGCAGAAGGTGGTCGTGTGGATGTGCGAACAGATGCCACAGACACGTTCAAGCAGATGGATATTCTGCACATAGGTGCGCTCCTGGCACAATCGCTCGATGCCGCGATGGACGTACCCAATGCGCATCGCGCTTTCGATCACATGTTCGCCTTCCAACGTCAGTGTGAATGCCAGCGGTTCTTTCAGCAGTGGATGTTGCGGTCCAATGGGAACGGTAATTTTCGACATCGTGTCACCTTATCCTTTCTCCTCTAAACGCGCTCCGCAGTCCGTCGCAGCGGGTAGCCGCCTTCCCAATCGTCCGGCAAAAACAAGGGACCTGTCACCGCTAACCCCTCAAAGGTAACGCCCAACATTTCCTGGACTTCCTGCTCATAAAACCTGGCGCCGGGGATGATGTCGGTCAATGTAGGCATGGACAGCGCCGTATAAGGCAACCGGACGCAGAAGGTCAGGCCGTAGCCGCTCCAAAAATGATAGAGCAAGCGCACCTCCTCGCCCGTATCGTCGCCGGTGATGGTGGAGAGATGGTAGAGATCGAATTGATCCATCAAGAGTTGTACGGCCGGGCGGAGCCTGCCGGGCGGCAAGGTGATGAAGGTATCGTCCAAGGGCTTGGCCTCGACCAGCCATGTCTCGTCGGGAAAAGCGGCTTGCAGCGCGGCGAAAATCTCTTCAAACAGGTAAATTTGGGTTAACAAACGACTCATTTTATCCCCTCCAACAAGCGTGCTAATCCATCAATAATCGCCTCTGGCCGGCAGGGACAGCCAAAGATGTACATGTCCACGGGCAAGACCTGGTCAATGCCTCCCAAGATGTTGTGTCCGCCCTGGAAGACGCCGCCCGAACAACTGCAACTGCCCATTGAGACCACCCACTTGGGCGCGGGCATCTGTTCGTAGATGCGCAGCAGGCGGTCGCGGGATTGGCGCGTCACCGGGCCGGAGCACAGCAAGATGTCGGCGTGGCGCGGCGACGCTTCCTTCAGAATGCCGAGCCGTTCCACATCGTAGCGCGGCGTCAGCAGGTCCAGCAATTCGATGTCGCAGCCGTTGCACCCGCCGCTGTTGAAGTGCAGAATCCAGGGTGACTTGCGGCGCGCCCACTGCACGATCCGGTGGGTCAGGCTTGCCAGGGAGAAGGGCGTTTGACTCATTCCTCCTCCTCTCCTGTGAGTACGAAGACGCTGATGCCCACGCCAACCAGATAGACCAGCGCCAAGCGGTGTGAAGCAATGTAGCGCGGCAGCGTCGAAAGGACCAACGCGGCAACGTGCAGGATACCGAAGAGCAGCGCCAGCCGGAAAAATGCGTGATACGTCAAAACACTCGGTACTGGCAGCGGATCCTCCCCGCCGGTATACGGCAGATGTTTATTGGCCGAATGTTCACCCTTCGCCGCCAGCGCGCCACCTAAGCGATACAACCCGTAGGCCAACGCCAGAAAGATGAGCAATGCGACGGGCGGGCTTGACCAGAAATTGTTCATACTTATTGTACCTCAATACTTACCCCAGGAGAAGATCGCAACAAATTGAAATTTCACCCATCTTCGCAAATTAAAAAGCAAGCACATTCCTCGCCCAACGCCACAGCGGGCCGGGATAGACGCCGATCACAATCACCAAAATGGCGAGGATCACCAGCGGGACGATCATCCAGCCGGAGACCTTGATGGGCGGCGGTGTGTCCTGCGTGGGCAACGGCGAGAAGAGCATCGCCAGGATCGGCAGGTAGTACCCAAGCGAAAGCAGCGTGTTCAACAGGAAGACCACGATGCCCACGTACACCCACCCATCTCCCGCGTGCCACACCTCTGTCAGGATGAACCATTTGCCGGTGAAGCCTGCCAGCGGCGGAATCCCGATCAGCCCCATGATGGCGATGCTGAGGGTGACGGCGACCAGCGGCAGGCGGCGGAACGTGCCGCGCAGTTGTTCGATCAACGTGGTGTGGTCGTAGAAATTGCAGACGCCCTTGCTGAGAAAGGCCAGTCCCTTCATCACCGCGTGGGCCGCCAGCAAGAAAAAGCCGGCCTGCACCGCTTCCGGCAGTCCATAGCGCAGCCCCACGCCGACGCTGAACATCACGTACCCCAACTGCGCGATGGACGAGTAGGCCAACAGCCGCTTGGTGTTCGTCTGCATCAACGCCACTCCATTGCCCAGGAACATGTTCAACACAGCGCAGATCATCAGCCCCAGGCCCAGGTCTTGAGCCGGGAAGCCCAGGCCCAGGCTGAGCTTGAGCAGGATGTAGAACGGGCCAATAATGCTGGAGAGCAATGCACTCACACTGCCCGGCGCGCGGCCATACGCATCCGGCTGCCACGTGTGCAGCGGCACGATCGCGCTTTTGATCCCCAACCCCACCCAGATGCAGGCCAGCCCCGCGCGCGCCCACACGCCCGGCGCAACAATGGACTGTGGGATCGTGAGCACACCGGTCTCGCGGTAGATGAGCGTGATCCCCATCAACAGCGTCAGGGTGCCGACGGTGCCCATGATCAGGTACTTGAACCCGGCTTCGATGGACGTGTCGGTGCGGCGGCGGAAGGCGACCAGGACGTAGGCGGCGATGCTCATCAGTTCGGTGAACAGGTACAGGTTGAACAGATCGGTCGTCATCACCATGCCGAGCAGCCCGGTGATCATAAGCAGCAGCAGCGGGTAGTAGGTGCGGTAGCGATGATCGAGCGACAGGTAACGTCCAGAATACACGGCCACACACAGGCCCATGGTCAACGCCAGGCCGCCGACAAAGATGGCTCCCGCGTCGGCCCGCAAAACCACACTGCCCATCCCGCTCATGCCGGCCATCGTATTGCCCCACATCAGCGCGGCGCTGCCGGGCGCGCGTCCGAGCGCCAGCAGCGCGCCGAGCGCCGCCGCGAAGACCGTCGCCGTCAAGACCGCCAACCACTCGTTGCGCGAGGTGATCAGGCGCGCGACCAGGTAGATCGCAAACGCCCCGCCCACCAGGATGATGAGGGGAAGAATGACACCGGTATTGTCAGGACTCACCAGCGGCCTCCGAGCAACATCGGTAACTCGTGTGCCACCCAGTCGAAGAGTGGGCCTGGGAATACCCCTTCGACGATCGCCAGCACGGCCAGTACTATGGACGGCACAACCATTGCCAGCGGCAGTTTAGTGCGCGCGGGGGCACGGTCAGAGACCGGCCCCAGCGAAATATCCGTGGTTGCATCCGTGGTTTCTGCCGGGTCCTTGCCCAGGAAGATGCGACTGCCGAACCACAGCGCGTAGGCTACCGTGAGCAGCGACCCGAAGATGGTGATGACCGACAGCGTGACGTAGGGTGTCTCCAACCCGCCCGCGAAGATCATCCATTCGCTGTCGAAAACGCCTAGCGGCGGCACGGCAACGATCGCCAGGATGCCAATGGCGGCACAGGCCGTGACGACCGGCATCCGGCGCGCCAACCCGCCCACCTCGTCGATATTGCGCTTGCCGGTCACGTGGACGACCAGGCCGACGATCATAAAGAGCAGCGCCTTGACGATCGCGTGGTAGATGACGTGCAACGTCGCCCCGGCAATTCCGTTGTAGGTCAGCGTGCCCATCCCGTACAGAATGTATCCCATTTGACTGACGCTGGAGTAGGCAATGATACGTTTGATGTCGCGTTCGGCCAGGGCCATCAGTGCGCCGTAGATTTCGGACAGGATGCCCAGGATCATCATCGGGACGGCAAAAGGCTGCACCTGTTCCATCGTGAAGATGCTCATCGGGAAGCGCAGGATGCCATACCCGCCCATGCTCAACATCGCCGCCGCCAGCATGATCGTCACCGGCATCGGCGCGACGGTGTGTGCGTCGGGTAGCCATAAGTGCAGCGGGAAGATCGCCATTTTGACGCAAAAGCCGAGGAGGAAGAGGGCGATGACCGTCGTCGCCATACCCGGCGCGAGCGTCACCCCGGCGCGTAGTGCGGTAAAGCGGTCGGTGCCGGTCGCGTCGTAGAGGATGACCATCGCCACCAACACCATCAGCGATCCCAGGTGGGTGAAGATGAAGTACTTGAGCGCCACCTCCCGGCGGGAGACCACCGCCCGCCGCGACGGCCCGGTGTTGCTGGCGTGTCCCCACACGAGGATCAGCGCGCACGAAGCGAGCAGCATCAGCTCCCAGAACGTATAGAAGAGTATCATATCGTCGGCCAGCGTCGTGCCTGCCATCCCCACCGAAAACAGCAACAGCAGCGCGTAGAAATAGGCGCTGCGGTTGTCATGCGTCTCGCTGCCCCAGGAATAGATGATCGCCAGCAGCGTCACCGCGCCCTCTGTGATGGCAAAGGGCAGCGTCAGCCAGTCGATGTGCAAATCGAACTCGACCCCCGCCGCTGGCATCCACGTCAGGGCGATGGTTGGGACCTCGCCACGTTGCAGCGCGGGGATCAAAGAGAACATCGCCGCCAACGAGAGCGCCGCCGCCCCGCCGGCTAACCAGCACGCCGCCGGCCGCAAGCGCCGCGGAAAGATGAAGAGCGCCAGCGCTGTCAGCAGCGGCGCTTCGATGATGAGCAGCAATTCGACATTACTCAGGGTCATATCTTCACCATCCTTGCCAGATGAGCACAGCGATGATCACCAGCAGCACGACAAAAACCCATCGCAGATTGGCGCGCAACCGCCCGGTGTGCCGTTTTTGGACCCACCGGCTCAGCGCGAACACGCCTCTGGTGGTGCCACGCAGTGTGCCTTCCAACCCTTGTTGTTCCACGATACGGTGCAGCGCCTCCGCAGCGCCAACGAAGACACGCGGCGTCCACCTCACCACCCGTCCCAGGAAACCGATCTCGAACCAGGTGCGCAATCCTTCCGCCAGTTTGAGCAATCCACTGTCGAGGAGCTGGACTTGCCTGGGCGTCTCCGGTTGCCACACCTGACAGGTTTCAGAAAACCTGTCAGGTGTCCATAGCGCTGCCAGATAGCGCCCGCCCATCAAGACGACGACGATGGCGAGGAGCAGTACCACAGGCCAGGGGACATAAGTTTCTTGCGCCAACTGCCATACCAGATATGCATTGAACCCGGTGAGTGTTACCCCACCTGCGCCAATCAGCGCGCTTCCCATGCGTCGCTGACGCGGTGTTTCTGCTTGAATCACGTCGCTGCCCCACAGAAACAACAAGCGCAACGGGGTCATCACGACCAGAAGTGTGGCGATCGCCCCCTGTAGCCCTGCGGCAGCGAGACAGAGCGCCAGCCCGCCCTGCGCCGCGTTGAGATAGACCAGCGCTGAGCGTGGATCACGCTTCACAAGAGCGGCCACAGTCACCAGGACTATCCCACCAAGGCTCAACCACAATACCCACGCTCTCAGCGCCAGGTGGTGAGACAGCAGCGGCGTGATGCGGTAGAGCAGGTACAGCCCCAGGTTGGGCATCACCGTCGCGTAGGTCCAACCGTGCGAGGCGGCGTCGAATTGCTCCCCGACCTGCTGCCAGCTCTCGAAAGGCCACGCGCCGACCTTCACCCACACGGCCAGCACAAACCCGCTGATGACCCAACTGAGACGCGTCGCGCTCAACGTTGCGCCGGATTCCAGGGATGGGCCGATGTCCAGCGTCCCAGCGGCGTTCATCAAGATGAGCATGGCGATCAGGAAACCAGTATCGCCGACGCGCAGCACCAGGTAGACGAACTTGGTCAGCCGCGGGCCGGCGTCTCTGCCGAGCGCGAGCAGGGGAACCAGGGCGATGCACACGCCCGCAATTTCGAGCGCCACGTAGCGTGCCAGGAAGTGCCCGGCGAGGAACGCGGTGTTTGCGGCGGCCAGGGTTAAGAGGAGAAGGGAGGCGGGGTAGACGGTAGACGGTAGACGGTAGACGGGATTCAAGGATTCGCGCGCTGATGGGTAGGGCATGAGCAAGGTCAGGCAGGCGCTGGCGGTTGTGGCAAGGGCAGCGTAAAGCCCTGTTTGAGCGAGGGAGAATGTCATCTCGCCAGCGTTGGGCAGCCAGGTAAGCTGGAAGGGCACGTCCTGTCCACTATAGAAGGTGAGGGCTATCGCGCACGCGGTTGCCCATGCAGCGACTGTCATACCGATGCGCCGCCCGATGGGAGATGGCAGGCGTTGCCCCATATACAACAGCACGACCCCACCAGTCAGTGGGACGAGGATCAGGCCAGCGATAAAAATCAACATCCTTTAACCCCGCAACCGGTTGAGATGATCAACGTCGCCGGAGGGATAGTGCCGGAACACGTTCACGATCAGCGCCAGCGCGACCGCGATCACGACGGCCTCCACGATCAACGCCGAAATCACCATAGACTGCGCGAAACGCAGGTCTTCATGCATCCGCCCTGCCTGGATCAATCCAAGCGTCACGCCCTGGAGCATAATTTTGAGGCTGAAAACCTGTCTGACCACGCGACGCTGCAACAACAGCCCGCCCAATCCAATGAAGAAAAGCAGCACACTCGCGGCCGTGTTGATCGTATCTATCCACTCCACTGTCATCCTCTACCTCTATCTTCCATTGTCCCCTACGTCTTTTGGACTTGCTTCTTCGTGCTTTGGCAGCACCGCTGCGACGCCCAAAGCGCCGACGAAAATCAACGTCACCTGGATCAGCAAGTCGAGGCTGCGCTGTTCCCAGAACCACTCGCGGAAAACGTTGCTGGCGGCTGTGGATGTGGCCTCTTCGGGCGCTACCTTGAAAACCCACCCCACCAGCATACCGGCGACCAGCAGGGCGGCAACGATGCCGATTTGGAGGATGCGCTCACGGCTCATCGGTTTGTTTCTCCATTGAAGCGGTGAGGCTGATGGCGACGATGAACAGAACGCTGATCAACCCTGCGCCGACACTTAGCTCGAACCCGCCCGCGTAGGGCGCTCCAAGCATGAAGAACAACATCGCCAGGGCAGCGCTGCCCACTCCAAGCGCCACAGCCGCACGGACCAGGTTCTTTACCGCCAGCGCGAAGACAGTACTGCCGATAAGAACCAAGACAAGCAAGGTATAGCCGACTAAAGCCATCTGCAACTCCTGGGAACTGTTAAATTAAAGATAAAAATCTGCTTAATCTACTCAATCCACTGACAAGCAGATGCATAGCGAGACATTAGCATCTGGAATGATACGACAGATACCAGAACAACAGAGGAAAATCGAGGGCAACGATGGTATAATCTCTGACCGGACCGCTCAAACAGCCCGGTCAAGCGCGTTGTAGACGGCCGTCGGCCTACCTCGAAAACCTCTGGGATAGGTAGCGGTCGTAAATATCATCGTGGACTCCACCCACATGATTTTGCGTCGCTATAGCTCATCAAGGCGCAACGGTGCAACCTTCACACCCGTGCATTGATTGTAGCATGTCCTTTCGGCAATGACAAGTGTGAGCAAAGGAATCAAACTTATTACAATCCAATTTTATCGGTCAATCCATCTATGCGCCATCCTTGACATTTTAGAACAGGCTTACTATCATCATAACAGGTTGCGCCAGAACACGACATAGAACTCGTCGCCAGTGCGCCGATGCGGCGCAAACCCATCGCGCAACCAGATGCACACCGAAAAACGATGACACGCTTAACGATTTCTCTACTCGGTCCGTTTCAAGCCACGCTGGATGGCGAGGCCATCGCCTTTGCCACTGACAAAGTGCGCGCGCTGCTGGGGTATCTGGTCGTCGAAGCCCAGCACGCCCATCGCCGGGACACGCTGGCAGGGCTGCTGTGGCCCGATCACCCCCAGAACAAGGCGCGGCAGAATCTGCGCCAGGCGCTCTCTTCCTTACGCAAGGCGCTCCACGAGCCGGAAACCCCCGATAACGGCGAGTGCGCAGAAGGCGCTTTCCTCACCATCACCCGCGATACGGTACAGTTCAACGCGCAGCTTGAGGTCAGCGTGGATGTGACCACTTTCGACGCGCTACACGAGATGTGCAAAAATCACCGCCACCGCCGGTTGGAGACGTGCCGCATATGTCTGCAACGTCTGGGGACCATGGCTGCGCTCTACAAAGGCGAGTTCCTGGAACAGTTCTTTCTGAGCGACAGCGAGCCTTTTGAAGAATGGGCGCTGTTCAAGCGGGAGCGGCATCACATCCACATGGTCGAGACGCTGACCGTGTTGGCGCACTACGCCGAGCGCCGCGGCGAGATTGCGCAAGCTTGCGAATTCGTCCAGCGGCAAGTGACGTTGGAACCCTGGCGCGAAGAAGCGCACCGCGATCTGATGCGGCTTCTGGCGCGCGAAGGTCAGCGCAGCGCGGCGCTGATGCAGTACGAGAAATGTCGCCGTGTGTTAGCGAAAGAGTTGGGCGTCGCCCCGACCGCAGAGACCGAGACCCTCTACGCGCTGATCAGCGCGAACCGTTTCGCCGATACGGAGTCGCCCCAGACGCCGTATATCCTCCCGGTCGCGCCGACCTCTTTTGTGGGGCGCGGCGTTGAATTGGACGACATCGCCGGGTTGCTGTCTGCACCCGATTGCCGCCTCGTCACCCTATTGGGGCCAGGCGGCATCGGCAAGAGCCGGCTGGCGCTCCACATCGCAGAAGCGCACCTGGGATTGTTCGCGCATGGCGTCTGGTTCGTGCCGCTTGCCACAGTCGCTTCACTCGACGGGTTGATCTCCGCCATCGTTGATACGCTGCAGATCGCCGTTCACAGCCACCAAGACCTCGCTTCGCGGGTGTTGGATTACGCCCGCGCCCGTGAGATGCTGCTAATCCTGGATGGTTTTGAGCACGTACTCGACGAGGGCGCGCCGTTTTTGACGCGACTCTTGCGCGCGGCCCCTGGCGTTGTGCTGCTGGTCACGTCGCGCGAGCGGCTGAACCTGCAAGAAGAATGGGTGTATGAGCTGCACGGGCTGGACTACCCCACCGGAACGGAAAGCACACCCACGCCATCCAGCGCTATGGAATTATTCTTCCAGCGCGCCCGGCAAGTCAATCGCCAGCTCCCTTTAACAGACGAAAACGTGTCCGCCGTGACGCACATCTGCCGGTTGGTCGAAGGGATGCCCCTGGCGGTGGAACTCGCCGCCGCCTGGACCGCAACCCGTTCCTGCGCCGACATCGCCGACGCCATCCGGCATAATCTCGACATCCTGACGACCCGGCTGCGCGACGTGCCCGGGCGACATCGCAGCATCCGTGTAGCGTTTGAACATTCATGGCAGCGGCTCAGTGCAGCGGAACAGGAGTTTTTCGCGCAACTGTCAGTTTTCCAGGGTGGATTCACGCGCGAGGCCGTGGATGCCGTGACCGGCGCGCCGCCCACCCTGCTCGCCGACCTGCTGGACAAATCCCTGATCCGCCGGACCACATCCGACCGCTACGACATGCACGAACTGCTCAGGCAATATACCGCCGAAAAACTGCGCGAGCATCCGCACGCCGAAAGAACCGCCAACACGCGCCACGCCCGGTACTTCACCGCCTTTTTGGCGGAACGCCGGGCGCGCCTGCAGAGCGTTGAACAGCGCGCCGCCCTCGCCGAAATTGCCGTGGAGATCGAGAACGCGCGTCGGGCCTGGCTATTCGCCGTGGCTTCCGGGTGGGCTGAAGCGGTCGAAGGTGGCCTGGAAAGCCTGTACGATTTCTACGACATTCGCTGCCGGTTTCAGGAAGGGATCGAGCTATTCGCGCAGACGCCCGCAGCGTGGGCCGAAAGCCCGGCGCTGCGCGGCATCCTGGGCAAAGTGCAGGCGCGTTTGGGCGCTATGCATCGCCATCTCGATCATTACCAGCAAGCGCGCGCGCTGCTCCAGGAAGGACTGCGCATTGCCGAAATGGATGGGCGAACGGCGGAGATCGTTTTCTGTCTGACCAATCTCACGCACATCCAGCGGTTGGAGGGCGAATATGAAGCGGTTCTGCGCGAGGCAGAACATAGTCTGGCGTTGGCTCGCCGTGGTGAAGACCGGCTAGGAATCATCAGATCGCTGCATCTGCTAGGAATGACGCACACAGATCTCGGCAATATAGCGCAAGCAGAAGGGTATTTGCGGCAAAGCCTGGACGAGGCAGCGCAATCGGGCAATCCTCGATTGATGATGGCGCCGTTGAACGCGCTCGGCGACGTGCTATGCTACAAAGGCGACTACACGGCGGCCCAAAAAACCTTTGAGCAATGCCTGGCCTTGAGCTATGATCTGGGCGACTCCTACAACATTGCCATTCACCTCAACAACCTGGGGACGGTGCTTCATCTGGAAGGGAAACTGACACCAGCGCGTGGCTACTACCAAAAGAGTCTCAACATCTGTCGTGAGATCGGCGATCAAAGAGGAGAAGCCATCGCGTTGAGCAATCTGGGCGAGATCGCCTACGCGCTGGACATGCCGGAAGAGGCGCGTGCGCTTTATCAAGCTGGGCTGGACATCGGGCGGCGCATCCCAGACCGCTGGACGATGATGATCTGTCTGAACAATCTAGGAGAAATCGCCTGCCGGTCGCAAACGTGCGGAGAAGCCGCGGCTTACTTCACCGAAGCGTTGAAAATCACCCAGGCTACCCAGACGCTCCCGATGGCGCTAAAAATTTTGGTCAATGCCGCAACGTTGTTTGCACAGCAGGGACGTTCCGAACGCGCCGCCGCGCTGCTTGGGATAGCGCGCCAGCATCCCGCTGGCGAGCAGGCAACCCAGGCGCAGGCCGCGCAACTGCTGGCGGAACTAAAACTGAGCGCGCCGGAGAATCTGCCCGATTCCCTGGACGCGCTCATCGAAGAGGTATTGACAGAACTGACCGCGCTCAGTCGAGGTGATGAACTTTCTTGACCTCGGCGACGATTTCTTCCACTTTGCGCTGCACACGCCGATGCGTAAGGTCATCCATCCCCGGCCCTTCGTGATCCCGCAGCCATTGGCCGCCATAGCGGGCGCGATAGCCTTCCGGCAGTTCGTCGGGGAATGTCTGCCCCGACATCACGCCAAACGCCAGCGTCCACGAGCGCGGCACCACGTTGAGGTTGTAACCGCCGCCGCCTAGCGCCAACCAGCGGGGCGCCAGCGCGTCGAACGCCTCAAAGAGCGCCGACTGCCCGGCGGTGGTGAGAGCGAACTGCGCCAGTGGGTCCTGATAGTGCGTATCAACGCCAAACTGAGAAACAACCACGTCCGCCGCGAAACGCTTCAGCAAGGGCGGCACCACCTCGCGGAACGCCCACAGATAGACCTCATCGTCTATATACGGCGGCAGCGGCACATTGACAGCGTACCCCTCGCCGGCGCCGGATCCGGTGTCGCGGATGAACCCCGTCCCTGGGAACAGCGTCCGCCCATCCTGGTGCAGCGAAATCGTCAGCACGCGGTCGGTATCGTAGAACATCGCCTCCACCCCATCGCCGTGATGCACGTCCACGTCCACATAGGCGACGCGCAGGCCCTGGTTCACCATCCACTGAATAGCGACCGCCGCGTCGTTGAACACGCAAAAGCCGGACGCCATCGAAGCCATCGCGTGGTGCAGGCCGCCGCCATAGCTGAAGGCCACGTCACACTGACCCTCGACCAGCAGCTTCGCGCCGGTCAGCGAACTGCCGGCCTTCAGGCGTTCCGTTTCGTACATCTCCGGGAAGATGGGGTTATCGCCAGAGCCGAAGCCGTACCGGCTCGGCGAGATATACTCGCGGGTGTCCGTCCACTCGCCGCCCTCGCTCAGGATGCGCACAGCTTCAATATACCTGGGGGAATGGACAAGGGCCAGCTCTTCTGCCGTCGCCGGCGGCGGCGCGATGACCTGCACATTAGGCGCAGCAAACGCGCCGTATTCTTCCAGCAGTTCGAACGTGCGCCGCAAGCGCTCCGGCTTAAGGGGGTGCTGCGTTCCGTGTCCGTGCGCCCAAAGGGCAGGGGTGGAAAGGAAGACAGCGCGTCTCGGTGTAGGTGGCGATCCAATACTCAAGGCGTTTCTCCTTAAAAATACTCAGCATAGGAGGGCGACTCGCCCCCTGGGGATGTAACGCGGGCGAGTCGCCCGCGTTGTGTTTTCAATCAGATACCCCGGAGAGGACTTGAACCTCTAGCCTTATGCTTAGAAGGCATTTGCTCTATCCGCTTGAGCTACCGGGGCAGATAGCGTGCCCGTCATTATACAGCGCCGCGCCCGACGGATCGAGCTAATCCATCACCGGACGCAAGCCCTTACGCACCGTTGCACCGGACAATACCCGCAGCACTTGCTCCGGTGGATGGCCCACCAGCGGCGCGAGCGCGCGCGGCGACAGCGGATGGTTGCCGTTGCTGAGAAAGGCCCGGAAAATGGCCTCCAGCAGGGTCGGCGCCCGCAAAATGTAGCCAGGTTCCTTGCTACAGCGCGTCGTGATGAGGTACTGCAACCCTTCCACCTGCCGCACCTCGCCGGTGTCCCAGTCAATCAGGTCAATCTTCTCCCCGATGCGCTGGCCGCTGTAAACCTCGCGCAGTTCCGGCGATAGGTGCTGTAACAGTTGTACGTTAAAATCAAGCCCCTGTTCCTCCCACCACCGGTAGTCAATGTGGAAGGGGGTATCCAAAGTTGGCTTGATAAAGCGCGCTAAAGCAGGAACGGGAGGTAATGTTGGCATTAGCTCTCTCCTCGGTATGCCCAATAATTGTCCCCTAGCGCCATATACCGCGACGAGGTCGCTAACACGGCGAGCATCGGCGCCGGAGGCACACGCCGCAGCAGGTTCAAAACGCTGTACAGCGTCATCGCGTGGACGGCGCGCTGCAAACTCAGGCCGGCCAGACCGTTGAAAATTTGTTCCAGTAGAGACTCCAGCGAGGCGCGCTGCAATTGCTGCGCCAGGCTGTCCACCGCGTTGGGGTCCGCCACCGCGACTGTCGCCAATTCATCGAATTCACACGCTACCGGCACGCGCGTCACCTCGAGCTGAAGCTGTCCCCCGTCCGTGGTCACAGTTCGCAGCCACTCGCGCCGTTTTGAGCGAATGGGACGCACACTGACCTGAATCGTTCCCGGTTCTCCACTGTGCTCAAGGTCCACATACGCCCCGACACTCACGCTGTTCTTCTTGTACCACTCCGTCAGCCCGTGAACGTAACGCCCGCTGCGCACAACCCAGCCGGGGAAGGTCTCCCTGGTGCGCGCGTCCATAAAAGTGAAGCAAATGCGATCGGTGATCCGCGCAGTGGGGAACAACTGCGCTACGCGCTGTGACAGAGGCAGCGTTCCGCTACGCCAATGCGGGTAAGTCAATACCACCGTCACGCTACCTGCGACAGGGGGGACAACTTCCACCACGTCCGCCCACTCGTCATCAATCTGGCGCTCCAAACTCAGCATAGTGTCGTCCAACAGCGCCCGGCTGTAGGGGATGGGCATATAACGCAACGGCAGCGGCACTTCGAGGACGCCTTTTGGCTCCATCTGGCGCAGATGCCACATCGCATAGCCAGCCGGCCCCACCTCGTCGAAACGCCGGTCGTGCAACAGCGCATATTCCAGCGAGAAAAGCTGCAAAGGCCGCGAAAGCTCCGCCGGCATTTCCATTTCATCGAGCAAGCTCGCCGTGGAAAGCGGCCCACCCCCGGCCATGTCCAACAACGCTTCAGCAATGTTCAACTGCCCAGGCGGAACATCCATCACCAGATCGCGCAAAAACCATTGATCGCCCACGCTAATAAACTGAGGGTTTTTCTCCAACGCCGAGCGCAACACGCTCTTGATCTTGTTCCCGTAGCGGTCAAAAATGTCTTCGAGATTCAAATTCTGGGAAGGCAGATAAGTCGCCGTGTTCAAAGGATGATCGCGGTTTAATGCCGTAACAAACTCGCGCACCGAGCCACTCGCCATCTTCACCGTGATAACATCGAACGCACTGTACTCGGGGTTGTGCCCGGTGCGCACGGCGATCACTTCACCCAGAAGGTTGTTGAGGTGGGGGAAGATGATGTGTTCGCCGACGGCGTAACGCTCTCCGGGGCGATAAATACGTCCCTGTGATAAAGTGTCCGCAATCAACGATACCATTTGCTGGTGACGCGCGCGGGCCAGCTCTTGCGCCAACTGGTCAATCATGTGGGGGCGTTCTGTCTCCACCAGGAAGTTGATCAAGTGCTCCAGATCGCTCGGCAAGATAGAGAACTGCTCCCAGTATTGGTCATTCTGCACGGTACTACTCATAAGCCTCTCGATTCACTGTGTTCTTACCATAAAACGTTTAGATTATACCAGGAATACAAGGGATTGACAAATACGCCATTTTAACGCAAACTATGCATAGCAGCGTGAAGGAGGTATGAAACTGTGGCGCAAGAGAAGAGGTCTACCGGGCTTGTTACCGTCTATGTTGCGCAAGGAATGTTGCGCGCGATGGTGGTACGCGGCGCGCTCGAAACTGCCGGCATCCCTGTCATGCTAAGCTATGAATCCATCGGGCCGGTGCTGGGGCTAACCATCAACGGCATCGGCAAGGTTGAGGTGCGTGTGCCGGTGGAATGGGAGGCTGAAGCGCGCGACCTGCTCGACACCCAACCACGCAGCGGTGAGATTTATTCTGTGCCGGCGGATATAAATGAGCCAGGTGAATGAGTCGCCGCGTCGCCGCCTGAGCGAAACACAAACGCAAGGACATTCGTATGACTGAGGCTGTCGCCGTCGTGGGGGGCGGACTGGCCGGCAGTGAAGCCGCCTGGCAAGTTGCCCAACGCGACATTCCCGTGCGGCTCTACGAGATGCGTCCCCACCTGATGACGCCGGCCCACACCGGCGCGCAACTGGCCGAACTGGTCTGCTCCAATTCACTCGGCTCTGATCTCACCAACCGCGCGCCGGGATTGCTCAAGGCCGAACTGCGCCAACTCGAAGCGCTGCTCATCGCCGTTGCCGACACGCACCGCGTCCCGGCTGGCAGCGCGCTCGCCGTGGACCGCGAGAACTTTGCGGCGGAAGTGACGCGCCGCATCGCCGCCCACCCGCACATCACCCTCATTCGCGCGGAAGTGACTGACATCCCGGCGGGACCGGCGATCATCGCCAGCGGGCCGCTCACCAGCGACCGGCTCGCGCAGGCGCTCCGCGCGTTCACCGGCAGCGCGGCGCTAACCTTCTACGACGCCATCGCGCCCATCGTCGAGGTGGATTCCATTGATTTTACCGTCGCCTTCCGCGCTTCGCGCTACCGCAAGGGCGAATCCGACGAAGGCGACTACATCAACTGCCCGCTCAACGCAGACGAATACCGCCGCTTTGTCGCCGCTTTGTTGAGCGCCGAACGCATCCCGTTGCGCGACTTCGAACAGAACGATCCGCAGTTCTTCGAAGCTTGCCTACCCGTCGAGGTACTGGCGGCGCGCGGAGAACAGGCGCTGGCCTTCGGCCCGTTGCGCCCGGTGGGATTGCGCGATCCACGCACCGGACAGCGCCCCTTCGCCGTGGTGCAACTGCGGCAAGACAACGCCGCCGCGACGCTCTACAACCTGGTGGGCTTCCAGACCAACCTCAAGTATGGGGAACAGGATCGCGTTCTGCGCCTGATTCCCGGCCTGGAAAAAGCGTGCTTCGTCCGCTACGGGTCTATGCACCGCAATACCTACCTCAACGCGCCGTCGGTGTTACGCCCGACGCTCCAAAGTCGCGCGCGAGACGATTTGTTCTTCGCCGGGCAAATCGCCGGACTGGAAGGCTACGCGGGGAACATCGCCGGGGGATGGCTGGCGGGTGTGAACATGGCGCGGTTGCTGATGGGCCTGCCGCTGCTCACACCGCCGCCAGAAACGATGATCGGCGCGCTGATGAGTTACCTCACGCGCGCCGATGCGGCCACGTTCCAACCGATGAAGGCCAACTTTGGCCTGCTGCCGTCGCCAGATACGACCACGCGGGGCAAACGCGCCCGCGGCGAGGTGTATGCCGTGCGCGCCCTGGCACGTCTGGCGCAGTGGATGGCCGACAATAAGCTCTAGGATTGCGGGCGCTCGCCAAGCGTCACCGACAGAATTTTCTCCTCGCCGTTACGCAGCACGGTGACCTGAATCGTATCGCCAGGGCGGGTACGCGTCTCCAGATAGGCAATCAACGCGCTAGGGCTGGCGATGGGGGTTCCATCAATCGCCACAATCGTATCCCCCCCCACCGTGACCTCGCCATACGGCGTATTGACGGTGCGGTTGCCGCCGCGCAATCCGGCCTTCGCCGCCGCCGAATTCGCTTCCACTCCCAGGACCAAGACGCCGCGTTCGGGAATCTCCACGCCCTGCTCGGCGAAGGCTTCGGCGACCGCCTTGTTCAAGGTGAGGGGGAAGAAGCGCACGCCCATCCACGAATGTCGGTAGCGCCCCTCGCTGATCAGATCAGGGATGACCCGTTTGACGGCGTTGACCGGAATGGCAAAGCCGATGCCAGCGTTGGCTTGACTGGGGCTGACGATCTGCGCGTTCACGCCGATCACCCGGCCCTGCAGATCGAGCAACGGCCCGCCGGAGTTGCCGGGGTTGATCGCGGCGTCGGTTTGAATCGCTTCGCCGATGTAGCGCCCATCCGGGCTTTCGATGATACGCCCCAGACTGCTGATGACGCCAAACGTCACCGTTTGATCCAGGCCGAAGGGGTTGCCAATCGCCACGACGAACTGGCCGACCCGAATGGCATCCGAATCAGCCAGGGGGACAGGGCGCAGGGTACGCTCGTCCAGGGCCTCCCGCGGCAGTGCGATGACCGCCAGATCGTAGGTCGAATCTGAGCCAATGACCTCGCCGGTATACGATGCGCCGTCGGCAAAGATCACCTGGATATTTTTGGCGCTCTCAATCACGTGATAATTCGTGACGATGTGCCCTTGCTCATCGTAGACAAAGCCGGAGCCGCTGCCTTCCTGTGGGACAGCGTTGAAGAAGAAGTCGTAGCCGACCGAGGTGACAGAAATATGGACGACGGAATCGCCGACTGCCGCGTAAACTGCTTCGACCTGCGTCTCCAACTGCGCCAGGGCATTATCCGGCGGGGCAACGACAAGCGGCGCGGCCGTTGACGGCGCGGCGGTCGGCGCGACGGCAGTCGGCTGAAGCGGCGTGGCGGTCGGGCCGCCCACCGGTTGTAAAGCGATACAGCCGAGTGAAGTTGCCAACAAGACAAGCACAATGAGAAATGCGTAGAGTTTTCGCTGCATAGTCGCCTCACGGTACCAGGAAGACAGGACAACTGGCGTGACGCAGCACTTCGGTGCTCACGTCGCCCAACAGAATATCGGTCATGCTGGATGGTCCGCGCGTGCCCAAAACGATCAACGACACCTTCTCTTCCTGCGCTGTTTCCAGGATCGTCCTGGCGGGAGCGCCGGCATGGATGATACCCAACGCCGAAATCCCTGCTTTTTGGAGGTATTCGACCGTGTCGTTGACCACTTCCTGCGCCACCAGCTCCAATTGTTCGACCAGCGGCGCGTAGCCCTGCGTCGCCAGATAACGTTCCGGCAGTTGGTAGACGTGCAAGACGACCACTTCGGCGCTTTCCAACCGCGCGAGATGCTCCAGATACAAAAGCGCACGTTCTGCCGCCGGTGTGGCGTTATGCGCAAAAAGTATTCGTCTGAACATGATCTCCGTGCCCTCCCTACCCTATGGTATCACACAATTTCGTAAAAATCAATCTTCTTAAATCACATATTCGCCCGCAACTTACGCAGCGACTCAAACAGCTCGCGCTCCTGCGCTGTGAGCCGGGATGGCAGCTTGACCTCCACCACAGCATACAGATCGCCGTGCTCTTTGGGCCGGTTGAGAACGGGCATTCCCTGTGCGCGCAGGCGGAACTTGGCGCCATTCTGCGTCTCCGGCGGGATACGCAGCATCCCGGAGCGCCCACCCGGCGTCGGCACAGCGACTTCGCCGCCCAGCACTGCCGTATAGAGATCAACGGGGACAGTGGTTTCGATGTCTTCCCCATTGCGTTTGAATTGCGCATCCGGCAACACTTCGATGTTCAGATAGAGGTCGCCGGGTTGGCCGCCGCCCGGGCCGGGCGCGCCCTTCCCCGCCACCCGCACACGTGTGCCGGTATCCGCTCCGGCGGGGATGTTCACCTCGATGCGTTGGTTGCCGATCTGCACAATGCGCGACGTGCCCCGGTAGGCTTCCTCAAGCGTGATCTCCACAGGCTGCTCGTAATCTTGCCCACGCCGTGGACGGGGAGCGCGCCGGCTCGTCGTCCCGCCGCCGAAAATATCGCTGTAAGCGCCGCCGAGGCCGCCGCCGAAGAGCTGCTGGAAGAAATCGGAGAACGTGCTGTCTTGCCCAAACAGGCCGCTGATATCTTCAGGCGTCGCGCGCCGGTATCCGCCACCCTGACTGCCCGCCCACTGCCGCCAGAAATCATCCGCCTGGCCACCGCGCTGCTGCCATGTGTTCCACTCGCTGCCGAATTGGTCGTACAGCTTGCGCTTCTCCGGGTCGGAGAGCACTTCGTAGGCTTCGTTGAGTTCCTTGAATTTCTCCTCGGACGACTTGTCGCCGGGATTCATGTCCGGATGATACTTGCGGGCCAGCTTGCGATAGGCGTTTTTGATGTCCTTTTCGTTCGCCCCTTTGGGAACGCCCAGCACGCCGTAATAGTCTTTGTACTCCATCTGTCTGCCTCCACACTATGCACGTTTCGCCACGATCACCCGCGCCGGACGCAAGACCTGATCTCCCATGCGATACCCTTTTTGTTCCTCTTCGAGGATCAGCATACTTTCTGCCTGACCCTCGCGCGCCGGAACCATCGCCACGGCATCGTGTAGCAATGGATCGAATGGCGTGTTGACCGCGTCAATCGGTTCGACGCCTTCAAGGCGCAGCAGCTTCATCATATCATCATACGTGGCCTTGATGCTCTGCTGGTGCGGGTTAGCCGGGTCGAGATACCGGATAATTCTGTCGAGATTGTCCACCACGCCAAGAAAACCGATCAGCAGGCGCTTTTTTTCAGCCGCGATCTGCTCTTCGGCGAGCCGCTGCTGCCGCCGGCGATAATTATCCATATCCGCGCGCAGGCGCAAGGCCATGTCGCGCCAATCCACCGCCTCTTCCGATTGCGTCACATCAACCGCAGCGGTTGAAGCTTCTTCCGGCTGTCCGGTTTCTTCGGCAACGTCCGTTTCAGGATCAACTTCCCCGGGGCGATGCACCGGGATTCGACGCCGTTTCTTTGTCACATCTGTCATGATACCCTCGCTATGATCGGGTTATACAAGAGGGGGTGACTTAAGGCCACCCCCTCTTCCATAGAGGCAACAATCACCCCTCGCGCGCAAGTTCCGTGTGCAGCCTAGACCTCGCGGAACTCGCCATCTACCACATCGGGGCCTTGCGGGCCGCTTTGCGGGCCGTGACCGTAACCGGGGCCGACGTGCGGGCCGGGTGTGTCGGGGCCTTGCGGACCGCCATAGGCTTGCTCGCCCAATTTCATCGCCGCCTGGCGCAACTCATCCATCTTGCGGCGGATGAGCGCGGCGTCTTCGCTGCTGTCCTTCACCTGGCGCAGGTCGTTGATCATCCCTTCCAACTGACCGCGCAGGTTGCCGGGCACTTTCTCGCCCAGGTCGCTCAAGGTCTTCTCCATTTGATAGCACATCTGGTCGGCCTGGTTACGCGCGTCCACCAATTCCTGGCGCTTCTTGTCTTCCTCGGCGTGCAGCTTGGCCTCTTCGACCAGACGATCCACTTCGGTCGGGTTCAGGTTGGTGCTCGCGGTGATGGTGATGCGCTGCTCACGCCCGGTCGCCTTGTCCTTCGCGTTGACGTTCAGGATGCCGTTCGCGTCAATGTCGAAGGTCACTTCGACCTGCGGGATGCCGCGCGGCGCGGGCGGGATGCCATCCAGCCGGAACTGGCCGAGCAGCATGTTGTAGCCCGCCATCGGGCGTTCACCCTGGTACACCTTAATGTCCACGGCCGTCTGACTATCCTCGGCGGTCGTGTAGATCTCGCTCTTGCGGACCGGAACCGTCGTGTTGCGGGGGATCATCACCGTCATCCGGCCACCCAACGTCTCCACACCCAGCGAGAGCGGGGTCACGTCGAGCAGCAGAATATCGGTCACATCGCCGCCCAAGACGCCGCCCTGGATAGCCGCACCCACGGCGACAACCTCATCCGGGTTGACGCCCTTGTGCGGCTCCTTGCCGCCGGTCAGTTGGCGCACCAAATCCTGCACCATCGGCATACGGGTCGCCCCGCCGACCAGCACCACCTCGTCGAGGTCTTTCGCGGTCAACTTGGCGTCGGCCAGCGCGCGCTCAAAGGGCACACGACAACGCTCCAAGAGGTCGCGTGTGATTTGCTCGAAGGTAGCGCGCGTCAGGCGCATCTGCATGTGCTTCGGGCCAGTGGCGTCCGCGGTGATGTAGGGCAGGTTGACTTCGGTTTCCATCATCGTGGAAAGCTCGATCTTGGCCTTTTCCGCCGCCTCACGCAGGCGTTGCATGGCCTGGCGGTCGTGCGACAAATCAATGCCTTGCTGTTTCTTGAACTCGCTCAGCAGCCACCGGACAACACGCTCGTCCCAGTCGTCGCCGCCCAGGTGGGTATCGCCATTGGTGGACTTCACTTCGATCAGCCCCTCACCCACTTCCAGGATCGAGACATCGAACGTACCGCCGCCCAGGTCGAAGACGAGGATGGTTTCATCCACCTTCTTATCCAGGCCGTAGGCCAAAGCGGCCGCCGTCGGCTCGTTGATGATGCGCTTCACCTCAAGACCGGCGATCTGCCCGGCATCTTTGGTGGCCTGGCGCTGGCTGTCGTTGAAGTACGCGGGCACGGTAATGACGGCCTGCGTCACCGGTTCGCCCAGGTAGGCTTCGGCATCTTTCTTCAGCTTTTGCAGGATCATGGCCGAGATTTCTTGCGGCGTATAATCCTTGTTTGTCACCGGGATTTGCACCCGCGCGTCGTTCTGCGATCCAGCGACGATGGTGTACGGCACCATTTCGCGCGTAATCTGTACTTCCTTTTCATCCGCGCGCCGTCCCATCAGACGCTTGACCGAGTAAACCGTGTTCTCCGAGTTGACGACGGCCTGCCGTTTCGCCGGCACGCCGACCAGACGCTCGTTATTCTTAGTAAAAGCAACGACGGATGGACACAGCCGTCCACCCTCCGCCGTCGGGATAACGGTCACTTGTCCGGCTTCCATCAAGGCGACCGCAGAGTTTGTTGTTCCGAGATCAATGCCTACTATTTTACCCATTTTCCACCTCCAGGATTCGTATCATTCCGACTATGAGTATAACCGCTAATCATTGGAAAATCATAAGAGCAAAATAAGAAATTTGTATATATTCACAGGAGTTATGTGGTTTGTTTCTTTGGACAGGATTTACAGGATGAACAGGATGAAAAAGCATCTACAAAGCCTTTTTAATCCTGAAAATCCTGTTAATCCTGTCAAAAAAAACGAAGCCGGGTTTCGGTAAGAGACCCGGCTTCGGTAAAAGCGACAACAGAGCGCGGCGAGCTTAACCGGCTGGCCGGCAAAGCAAAACGCGCCCCTCCAGCGGGCCAACCGACAGCGTCAATGCGCCTCCGGTCAAGGGGTGCTGCGCTTCCGTCCACGCCTCGGTGAGGACGGCATCCGTCGGCGTAATGGAGGCCAGATTGATGGGAACGTTCACGGCGGTCGTGTCGGCGTTCACCACCACGACGACCACTTCTGCGGCGCAGGTACGCGCGAACGCATATGTCAGGTCTTTGGCGTAGAGCGTGACGAAGTCGCCATCGCGCAGTGCGGGGTGCGCCTTGCGCAGCGCGATAAAGCGTTTGAAATCCGCGCGTAAGTCGTGATCCCAGCGACTTTCATCCCACGGGAAGGCGCGGCGGCAGTCAGGGTCGGCGCCGCCCTCCATGCCGATTTCATCGCCGTAGTAGACGCTTGGCGCGCCGGGGAAGGTCATCTGGAACAAGGTCGCCAGGCGCAAACGGCGCTTGTCGCTCCCTACCATCGTCAAGAAGCGCGGTTCATCGTGGCTGCTGATCAGGTTGTACTGCGCAAGCGTCATCGGCCAGGCATACAGGTTCAGCATGTGATCAATTTGCCGGGCGAAATGTCGCGCATCCAATCGCTTGATTTTGAATCCGCCGGGGCGCTGCGAGGTGTCCAGCGTCTCCTGCCCAAACAGACCATAACACGCCCGGTTGAAGCCGTAATTCATCACTGCGTCGAAATGGTCGCCTTGCAGCCAGGGTTTAGCCTCGTCCCAAATTTCAGCGAGGATGTAAGCTTCGGGGTTGGCAGCTCGCACCCGGCGGCGGAACGCTTCCCAGAAGCCAGGCGTTTTGATCTCCAGCGGGACATCCAGCCGCCAACCATCAATGCCCTGGCGCAGCCAATACTCGGCCACATTGAAGATGAAGTCGCGCACCTGAGGATGGTCGGTGTTGAGCTTCGGCAGCTCACGGTTGTTCCACCAGCAAACGTAATTCGGCTTGCGTTTGTCGTCGAAGGCGCGCAGTGGGAATTTCTTGACGATGAACCAATCAATATAGGGCGATTGCGGCCCGTTTTCCATAATATGATTGAACTGTAAGAAGCCCCGGCTGGCGTGGTTGAAGACGCCGTCCAGCATCACCCGGATGCCGCGCCGGTGCGCCTGTTCCAGGAATTGCGCGAAAGCCCCGTTGCCGCCCAAGATCGGGTCCACGGTGTAATAATCGTGGGTGTGGTAGCGGTGGTTCGCTGCGGATTGGAAAATCGGACAGAAGTAGATGGCGTTGATGCCCAGATCTTCGAGGTAATCCAGATGTTCGACGATGCCCAGAAAATCGCCGCCCTTGAAACCTCGGATGGTCGGCGGCAACTCCCACGACTCAAGATTCGCCGGTTTGGTCAGCTTCTCACTGCGCGCAAAACGATCCGGGAAAATCTGGTAAAAAATCGCATCTTTGACCCAGGCAGGGGGTTGGTTGATCATCGTAATCCTCCTTAAGAATCGGAAAATCAGCAAATCAGCGAATCAGCAAATCAACAAATAAGCAAATCAGCGAGTCACCCACAATTCGTCATTCTTCACTCTTCACTCCTCACTCTTCACTCCTCACTCGCAACTCGTTAACCGCCAATCGCTTTTGCATAGCGCGGCCAAAAAGGGCGAGGACAAAGGCGATACAGCCGACGCCGGCGGCGATCAACAGCCCGGCATCGGACCAGAACTGAAGCGGGAACAGGCGAATCAACGTGTCGGTGTAGGCAAAGAGCCAGGTGTCGCCCTCAAAAAAGACGCCGTGGAAAGCGGTGAAGAACGCCTCGAAACCGACGGCCATCCACGCGCCCAGGCCCACCAAAACACAAAGAATCAGCAGGCTGCCGTCCGAGACCGCGCCCCAGACCGCCGCCGCGTGACCCTGGCGCAGCAGCAGCCAGGCGGCTACCGCAGCGATGACCAACGCAATCAACGCCGCCGCTGTGAGCCGGTCGTAGACCAGCTTGACGTCGTCCATGTGACCGATCTCACGCGCGTTGAAGGCTGCCGTCCCATCCGCAAAACGCAGGTTGTCCAGGCTCGCCACACCGCGCGGCATATTGAGGAAGGCGATGCTCGCGCGCGCCAGACGCAAGCGTTCCTCCGGCGCCATCGCTAACGGGTCTTCCGGGAAGCCGGGTTTGGCATATTCCCACGCCGGATACCACGGCAAGGTCAACAGCCGGACGACCCCCATCACCAAGACCAGGGGAACCGCTACTACGATGAACAGGCGGAGCGCCACGCGCATTGTTTTCTCCTTCGCTTTATCGCTGATTGCTCAAGTTATACAACAAAACCGGAAAATCGGTAGTGTGCATTCAAAGTTAAAAAACGTTCGCAAGGTTGCCACATTCCTGTAATTTTACGCGACCTCGATTTATGTTATAATGCCGGTGTTATGGAAGAAATGGCGCTCACACTCAAAGGAACCCAACAAGGCATTCTCCTCCGTCCGCTGGCAGAGTCCTGGGCGGATGTGCTCCAGGGGCTGGACAATGCTCTGCGCGACGCCGAAGCTTTCTTTCGCGGCGGTCGGGTGATTTTGGACATGGGGAACCGGGAACTGACCTCAGAAAATCTGCTCGCCCTGCGCGCAGTCCTGGATCAGTACGATATGGAGCTGTGGGCCGTCTTGAGTGAAAACGAAAGCACCATCCACACAACGCGCTCTTATGGCCTGCGCACGCGCCTGCCGGGAGAAGCGGCCCCTGCCCCTAAAGAACACCCGGCGGCAGCGGCGCCGCTGCCGGAAGCCAACGCGCTGATCGTCCAGCGCACACTGCGCTCCGGCCAAAGCCTGAAGTATCCGGGACATATCGTTCTGATCGGCGACGTGAACCCCGGGGCGGAAATCATCGCCGGTGGGCACATCATCGTGTGGGGGAAGATGCGCGGGCTGGCCCACGCTGGCGTGCTCGGCGACGATCAAGCCATCATCTGTGCCCTGGAATTAACGCCCGCGCAACTGCGCATTGCCGGACACATTGGCCGCCCACCAGAAGGCCGGCGACGTAAATCGCTGCCGGAGATCGCCAGAGTCATCGAGGATGGCATCATCGTAGAACCCTGGTCAACAAGGGAGTAACATGGCAGGAAAAATCATCACCATCTCATCGGGAAAAGGGGGCGTCGGCAAAACCACTACCACCGCGAATATCGGGTTGGGATTGGCGATGTTGGGTGTCCGGGTCATTTGTATTGATGCGGACATCGGACTGCGCAACCTGGACGTGATGTTGGGGTTGGAAAACCGCATCGTGTACGACATCGTCAACTACATCGAGGGCCGTTGTCGCTTCCGGCAGGCGTTGGTACGCGACAAGCGTTTCCCGGAGCTGTTTATGCTGCCAGCCGCCCAAACCCGCGCCAAAGATGCGATCAGCGTCGAGCAGATGATCAGCGTCGCCAACGAAGCCGCGCAGATGGTGGATTATGTCCTCATCGATTCCCCCGCCGGGATCGAACACGGCTTTCGCTGCGCCTCGGCGCCGGCAGAGATGGTGTTGGTGGTGACCAACCCGGAAATCGCCTCGGTGCGCGACGCCGACCGCGTGATTGGCCTGTTAGAGGCCGAAGGCGGCCCGCCGACACGTTTGATCATCAACCGCATCAAGCCGGAGTTGGTGGCGCGCAAAGAGATGCTCGCGCCGGAAGATGTGGTGGATATGCTGTCCGTTGATCTCATTGGCCTCATCCCTGAAGACCCTGAGATTCTCGCGGCCGGCAATCGCGGACAACCCGTCGTCCTCAATAACGGGTCTCCCGCCGGGCAGGCCTTCGCGGATATAGCGCGGCGTCTGCAGGGGGAAGATGTGCCCTTCGCACCTTTGAAAGCCCCATCCCTTTTCAAACGTCTCTTTGGTTCGCGTTGAGAGGAAGCGTCATGAACTTATCCAACCTTTTCAAACCGCGCAAAAACTCAGGGAAGGATATTGCCGCGCAGCGCTTGCGACTCGTGCTCGCGCACGATCGCGCCAACATTTCGCCGGGGATGTTGGCCTTGTTGAAGGACGAAATCATCGCCGTCATCTCCAAACACCTGGAGATTGATCCCACCAAAGTCGAGGTCAACTTCACCGAAGACGACCGCGAGACGCGCCTGGTCGCCGATATTCCGCTTTACACGGCGCGGAGAAGACAGTCATAGGATTATGCGCACGTCGCCGTGGGAAAACTTTGATTGGGGGCTGCTGCTCATCGCCGTTCTCCTCGCCGTCACCGGGCTGCTGATGATCTTCAGCGCCACGCGAGGCTCCACCGACCTGGCCGATACCTGGCGCAAACAGGCAGTCTACGCCGCCGTCGGCGTTGTCGTGATGTTCCTCGTCGCTTTCATCAACTACCGCTATCTGGAGAGCATGCAATGGCCGCTCTACATCCTGACGATAGGTATCCTCATCTTCACCCTGCTGTTCGGAAGCAGTGAAATCGGCAATGTGCGCCGGTTTATCTATATCGGCGGCGTCTCGATCCAACTGGCCTTCCCGGCTCTGATTTTGTTGATCGTCAGCCAGGCCAGTCTGCTGGCGCGCAACGCGCCCAGTCCGCCCGGCATCCAGGAACTTGTCGTGTCGTTCCTGATGACCGGTCTGGCCGCTTTTCTCGTGTTCGAACAACCTAACCTGAGCACCGCGACACTTTATATGGCGACATGGGCGGCGATGCTCTTCGCCTCCGGCATCTCGCTAGGATACCTGCAAGGCATCGCCATTTTGGGGCTGATTGCTGCGCCCATCGTGTGGGCCAATATGGACGATTACATGCGCAACCGCATTTTCACTTTCTTCGATCCCACCACCGATCCAGGCGCGTATTACAACATCCAACAAGCTCTCATCAGCATCGGCTCAGGCGGATTGATGGGCAAAGGTTTCGCCACCGGGACGCAAAGCCAGTTGCACTTCCTGCGCGTCCGCCACACCGACTTCATCTTCTCCGTCGTGTGTGAGGAGTTGGGATTCGTCGGCGCGGCGCTGATTCTGTTCTTATTCGGGCTGCTCTTGTGGCGCTTGCTGCGCATCGCTGCCAACGCCGCCGACGCCACCGGCCAATTGATCGTCACCGGCGTCATCACCTACATTTTCTATCAACTGCTCATCAACCTGGGGATGAATCTCAACGTCATCCCCGTCGCCGGGCTGCCGATGCCCTTCATCAGCAGCGGCGGCAGCGCCCTGGTCATTACCTTCGTGGGTTTGGGGCTGGTGGAAAGCGTCGCCATGCGCCACAAACGTATGGAGTATTAGCAATAAAGCGTAAAACGTAAGTATACCCTTACGTTTTACGTTTTACGATCTGCATCAAAAACTAAGGAGATCAGCATGACCGTTCGTGTTCGTTTTGCACCCAGTCCAACCGGACATCCGCACATTGGCAACATCCGCACCGTCGTCTTCAACTGGCTGTTCGCCCGGCAGCAGCACGGGCAGTTCGTCTTGCGCATCGAAGACACCGACCGCACCCGCTACGTCGAAGACGCTTTGCAGGTCATCACCAGCGGCTTGCGCTGGTTGGGGATGGACTGGGATGAGGGACCCGAAGTCGGCGGAGACTATGGGCCATACGTTCAATCGGAGAGAACGGCGATTTATCAAGAGAAAGCCGAGGAATTAGTGGCGATGGGGAAAGCCTACCGCTGCGATTGCACGCCAGAACGGCTTGAGCAGGTCCGCGAAGCGCAGCGTGCGCGCGGCGAGACGCCGATGTACGATGGACGCTGCCGCAACCGGCCTGTCGGCGAAGTGTCGCCCGACCAGCCGCACGTGATCCGGCTCAAAGTGCCGCGCGAAGGCGTCACCGTGATGCACGACATCCTCAGAGGCGACATCGTTTTCGAGAATCGCCTGCTCGATGATCAGGTATTGCTCAAGAGCGACCGGTTCCCCACCTACCATCTCGCCGTGGTGGTTGACGACCACATGATGGGCATCACGCACGTGATGCGCGGCGACGATTGGATCTCCAGCGAACCGAAACGCCTGTTGATGTACGAAGCCTTTGGTTGGGAGCCGCCCGTCTACGCGCACGTCCCGCTGGTGCTCGGCACGGATGGCAAGAAACTCGGCAAACGTCACGGCGCGGTGTCCATTGACGAATTCCGGCGGCAAGGCTACCTGCCGGAAGCCGTCTTCAACTTCCTGGCGCTGCTCGGCTGGGCGCCCGGCCTGGGCGAGGAACAAGAGATCTTCACCCGCGAAGAGCTGATCGAGCGTTTCGACATCACGCGCATCAATCTCGCGCCGGCGGTCTTCTCCTACGACAAGCTCAACTGGATGAACGGGGCGTACATCCGCGCCCTCCCCCCGGAAGAACTGCTCGAACGACTCATCCCCTTCTGGGCGGATGCCGGCCTGATTGAGACGCCCGCGCCGGCAGAAATTCTGCCCACGCTCAGAGTGCTGGTTCCGCTGGTGCAGGAGCGCCTGAAGACGCTGCGCGACGTGGTTGAACTGACCGACTTCGTCTTCACCGACATCGCTGTTCCGCCCGTGGAGAAAGTGATCGGCAGCAAGATGACGGCGGAGCAAAGCCTGGACGCCATACGCCGCGTGCAGGCTTTGTTGGCGGGCATCGCCCACTTCGAAGCGACGGCAATGGAAATACCGATGCGCCGGCTGGCCGACGATCTAGGGCTGAAGGCGGGGCAGCTGTTCGGCATCGTGCGCAATGCCGTCACCGGCAAGGAAGTCTCCCCGCCGCTCTTCGGCAGCATCGAGGCGTTGGGGCGGGCCAAGACGCTCAAGAGGCTGGAAATCGCCGAGGAAGTTTTGGTACAACACATCCAGACGCAAGAAGCGCATTGAACCAGAATGACACACAAGCCCCCACCGCGAGATGGGGGCGTTTTTGCACCCCAATCACGGCAATGGGTAAAGCGCTTCCGTCACCCGCCCCCACTCCGCCAGCGTGAGCGTCTCCGCGCGGCGTGTCGCGTCCACACCAACGTTCGCCAGGGCCGCGACCACATCTTCCGCCGGCAGGTGTAAACTCGCCGCGAGCGTATTGCGCAACTGCTTGCGGCGCTGCGCGAATCCGGCGCGCACCACGCGGAAGAATTCCGCCACATCCGTCACCGGAACGGGCGGTGTGTCATGCAGATCGACGCGCACGACGGCGGATTCCACATCCGGCGGGGGGAAGAACGCTCCACGCTTCAGCCGCATCCCGACGCGCGGCTGCCCGTAGAACTGCACACTCACCGCCAGCACGCTCATCTCATCGGGGACGGCGACCATGCGCGCTGCCACCTCACGCTGTACCGTGACCACCATCCGCGCAGGCCGCACCGTCGCTTCGAGCAGGTGACGCATCACCGCCGCTGTGATGTAGTAGGGCAGGTTAGCGACGACGTGGTAGTGCGGCAGCCGCGTCCCCCACAGGGGCATCACCGGCGCCGGGGGAACGTCCAATAAAACCGCGGGATCGAGATCGAGAATATCGCCGTGAACGATGGCGACGTTGTCAAATGCTGCCAATGCCTGGGGCAGGATGGAGACCAGATGCGGATCAGTCTCCACAGCAATGACGCGCCCGGCGCGCGCCGCCAGGGCTGCCGTCAACGTTCCCAGGCCGGCGCCAACCTCGATCACCGTGTCGGAAGGGGTCAACTCGGCCAGTGCCGCGATGCGGGCCGGCGCAGTTGGCTCAACGAGGAAATTCTGTCCCAGGGATTTACGAGGTGTGAGACCGTAATGGCGCAGCAGCGCGCGGGGATCATCCGTCATGGGCCGAAATAGTTGATGACGTTCGGCACCGGCGTAAGCAGGTACACATCCACCCAGCGATACCAGAGTTGCAGGTTGGAATCGTCAAATCCCAGGTCGATGCGCCGACCCCGGATAGAGCCGCCGGTATCGCCCGCATAGCCGACGCCATAGCCAGGCACATACACCTGCGTCCGCAGGGGAATCACGCTGGGGTCGACCGCGACGATCCCGTGGCGCATCTGCATTCCGGTCGCCGTGCGCCCGTAGTATGGCGAGGAAGACGCAACGCCCGCCGTCCCCGCACTGTACGATGTCGCCAACATACGGATGACGCGCCAATACTCTACTGTGCCGCTTTCGGTCGCCAGTTGCCGCACGATGATCTTCGTGCCGTAGCCCATCACCCGGTTCGTAGGAGCGAGCACCACGCTCTCCCCTTCCACCCAGCGCTCGACCACCTGACCATCCTCGTAGCGCAGGCGGATGCGGCGTTCAAGCACGCCCGGCGCGCCCTCTTGCAGCAACCCCTGGGTATCGATTTCGGAATTGGGATCGGCCTGCCACACAGAATCGAAAGGAATTGGGCTTTGCTCCACAACCACGCTTTCGGTGACGCGATAGACGCGGATTTCCCCACCGTCGCCCAACGGCGCGTCGAGCGCAGGTGTGGTATAGTCCTGGCCGTTGAGCGTCACGCCCAGGTCGGCCAGCACCTCACCCACCCGGCTGCGGTGCGTGCGCGTGCGCAACACGTGCCCGTCCACACGGACAGAGACGGGAATCGAGCGTTCGGTGCGGATGTGCATCCCGTTCTGTAGTGGTGTGGCCGGATCAGGGTAGACGCGATCCGCGCGATAGAGTTGGATGCCGGCCTGGTACAGGGCCGCGCCTACCGTCGCTGCATTGGAGTACAAAGCCGTGCGCACCCCGCCGTCCTCCAACACAATCTGCACAGCGCGCTCAATGACGATGCGGAAACGGGTGTCCGGCGGATCGGTCACAGAGGCCGGGCGGATCCGAACGCTGTCGTGGCTGTCCAGCGAGACGCCCGCCAGCGCCAGCAGGTCAGCGGCGCTCTCCTGGTGAACGTACAGGAGCCGCTCGCGCCCATCCACCACGATGATGACCGGCTTCGCCCGATCAATCCGCACTTCAAGCCCGGAGTGTAAGGCGGTTTCCAGCGCAGGGGTAAGACGGTCTTCGGGACGCAGACTGAGGTTCAGGTCGGCCAATAGCAACGCGACAGTCGGCTGGTGCGTGCGCACCACACGACTCGCGCCGTCAACGGTCAGTGTGACCGGCGTCAAGGTGGCCCGGTATCCCGCCGTCAAGGCCACAACGGCCAGGACTGCCAGGATAAAAGCGGCCAGCTTACGTAACCAATTCACGCCACGACTCCCAATCGGTCAATCGGTCATCCATATCAAAAAAAGGACGATGTCCGAGAGGGACTGAAGAGCAGGCGCGCCTGCGGCGCCCGGAATGGCCTCCTTACCGTTGCTTCCTCCCGGACCTGGCGGGGTTCGAAGGTTTCCGCCGCGCAGGACCCAATCTTCAGCCCCCATCGAGCATCGTCCTCACGTGTAACCTTGTTTGAGTTAAACCTGCACAAGGATTCTACAGGCACTATGGTACCGGAAAGCGGTGGTTTGTCAAGCTGATTTGAGGAGCGGCTGCTTGTCAACTCAAGCAAAAAGCATATAATAGAGACGCTATCGTAGGGGAGGTAAATCGTATGCCGCTATATGAATATCAATGCCAGGAGTGTGGATTGCGCTTTGAGCGTCGCCAGCACTTTACGGACAAGCCGGTGACGGTGTGTCCGGAGTGTGAGGGGCCGGTTGTGCGCCTGATTCATCCCGCCGGGATTATTTTCAAGGGATCAGGGTTCTACGTCACCGACAACCGCTCAAAGTCATCAACCGCAGTAGCAGGGAATCGCAAGACGGAAGAAAAATCCACGGAAGAGAAAAGCACGGCCAAGGCTGAAACTACGGCCTCTTCCAGCGGCGACAACGCCAAAGCGTAATCCCAACATTTCCACAATATAAGGGCTTAGCGTAAATGCTAAGCCCTTATCTTTTGTCCACAAAACGTGCGTAAAACGTAAAATATGAGGGACAATGTTACGTTTTACGTTTCACGTTTTATTGTCCCGAATGAACCAGGCGCGCCACGGTTGCGCCATCTCCACCTTCGCTCTCGGCGGCGGACTCGTAAGATGTCACCAGCGGATGCGTGGAAATGAAGTTGCGGATTTCCCGGCGCAATTTGCCGGTGCCCTTGCCGTGGATGATCCGCACCCAGGGCAGCGCCGCCATCGCCGCGTCATCCAGATAACGGTCGAGGCGTTCCAGAGCTTCCTCCACCGTCTGTCCGCGCACATCAATCTGAATACCGGGCGATGGCCCGCGCGGCGGCGTCTTCACCTTCTCGGAGACCACCGCGGCCGGCTGCGCGCGGTGCAGCAGTTCGAGCGCATCGGCGCTCACGCGGGTGCGCAGCGGGCCGGCCTGCACGACATATTCTGCGCCCTCCACGGTCATGACCACGCCCTGCACCCCCAACGAGGTCAACATCACCGTGTCGCCTTCGCGGATGGGGCCGGATGGGGCAGCCGTTTCCGGGGCAAGCAGCAAATCCGCCAGCAACGGCTCGGTCGCAGGCAGCGCAATCTCCAACTCATCAAGCTCCTCAGCGACCTCGTCCAGCACGGGCTGTGCCTCGCGCCACGACGCCGTGAGCATACGCTGGCGCAAGGCGCGGATTTCGTCGCGCAATGCGGCAACCTCGGCGCGCGCTTCTTGCTCGGCTTTGCGCAAAATTTCGCGGCGCTCCTCTTCGATGTTGACAAGACGCTTGCGCAAATCGCCAGCGAGCGACTCGGATTGTTTGTGGGCGAGACGCGCTTCATCGCGCGCCTGGGCTGTCTGCATCCGTAAGTTATGCAAATCCTCAAGCATATCGTCCGCGCGCAGTTCCTCGCCGGAAACCATCTTGCGCGCTTCCTTCACGATGCCCTCCGGCAGACCCAGACGCCGGGCAATCGCAAAAGCGTTCGACCGTCCAGGGAGACCGATAATCAACCGGTAGGTCGGCGCGAGCGTTTCCACGTTGAACTCCATCGAAGCATTGCGCACGCCGGGCGTGCTGTGCGCGTACAATTTAAGTTCCGGGTAGTGCGTCGCTACCAAGGCCGTGCAGCGCCGCTTGCGGAAGGTGTCCAGCAGCGCGCGCGCCAGGGCGGAGCCTTCGGCGGGATCGGTGCCGGCGCCTAGTTCGTCCAGCAGCACCAGCGCGTGGTGATCTACCTGCTCCAGGAACGAGATGATGTTGGTCAGATGCGATGAGAACGTCGAGAGGCTCTGCTCGATGGATTGTTCATCGCCAATGTCGGCGACAACCGTCTCGAAACACGACAGTTTTGCGCCCTGGTCGGTTGGCAGGTGCATCCCCGCCTGGGCCATCAACGTGAGCAGGCCCACGGTCTTCAACGAGACGGTCTTGCCGCCGGTGTTCGGCCCGGTGATGACCAGGATGTGCGTGTCGTCGTCCAATTCAACGTTGACCGGCACCACGGTTGCCGGGTCGAGCAGTGGATGGCGCGCGCCGGGCAAGCGGACAACCGTGCCGGGGTGAACGTTCCCGTCCTTAGGCGCGGGTAACTGGTCGGCAATCGGCAGCAGTTCCGGTTCAGTCGCGTCGGTTTCAGCCGCATAGCGCGCCTTGGCGAAGGTGAGATCAATCTCGGAGAGCGCGTCCACCGTCGCGGCGATCTCGTCGGCGTCGTGAGCGACCTGTTCGGTCAGCGCGCGCAATAAGCGGTAGATTTCTTCCTCTTCGGCCAGGGCGAGTTCGCGCAAGGTGTTGTTCAACTCGACGATGGCAGTCGGTTCCATAAAAAGCGTCGCGCCGCTCGACGAGCGATCGTGAACGATACCCTGGACGTGCCCTTTGAAGTCAGCCTGCACGGGAATGACGAAACGTCCCTCGCGGCGCGTGACCAGGGCCTCCTGAAGATAGGGCGCTACGTCCGCCGAGGTGATGATGCGCCGCAGCCGGTCCTGGATGCGATCCTGGGCGATCCGCAGGTCGCGCCTGATCTTCGCCAGCTCCGGCGAGGCGTTGTCGCGGACTTCACCGCGCTCATCGAGCACGCGCACAATCGCATCGGCCAGCTTGGGCAGGGGATGAATCCGCCAGGCAATATCAGCCAGGCCGGGGAATTGGGTCTCCACCTGCGTCAGGGTACGCTTCACGCGCGCCGCGCTGACCAGGGTATCGCGCACCTGCAGCAGATCGGTCGGCTGCAAGGTCACCCCATGCCGCGCGCGTTCGACGAAGGGGCGAATATCACGCACGCCGCCCAGGGCGAAGTCGGGGCGCACATCCAACATCGCGCGCGCTTCGCGGGTCAACGCCAAACGCTCCCGCGCCTCACGAAAATCGGAGGTCGGCAACAGGGCAAGCGCCAGCGCCGCACCGCCGGAAAAGTCGGTGTATTGGGCGAGACGTTTCAAGATTTCAGGATACTCAAGTGTGACCCAATGACGATTCATCAAGCACCCCTAAAAATGGCACAGAGCCAATGGTGATCCAACGGCTGGGGAACTGCTGGTTCATGGCGAATTCCCTTGCAACACCTGGCGAAGGTTAAGGCGAATCGAGATTCACCCACCTGCGCAAGGCTGATTAATGAAGCTGTCCACTGACGATTATTGAGGAATCAATACCGGCGGCAGTGTGCGGAAAAAGGGTGCAAAAAGCCAGCGATAGAGACTTAATAGCTGCTGTGAGAAGGGACGCAATGGCGAGGTCATAAAGTCCCGCCGTATGTTGGCCCAGCTCGTGTAATTTGTCCACTGCTCGCGCACCATCACGCCAACAGCGTTGGAAAACAGCGCCATAATGACAGCAGCGACGATGGTCCCCAATAAGAATCCCATCACGAAGTCCAAGAAGCCAAGTTTCGGCAGTCTGGTCACTGGAAACGAAGCGTGAATCGCAACATAGCCGATCACGAAGAAAAGGATGAACAACCCGATAAACATAAGACCTTCGGTTGCCGAAGTGTTAGGCCCCGCAACCGCCTTGATGCGATACGCCGCCTCTTTGTACAAAAGCGCGCTGAGCATCGTCGCGACCCACACGATGGCAAGGGAAAACAACGCCTTCGCCATCCGTTGATAAGTCAAGAAACCAACGACGCCCATGGCCACAAAAATGATGAGCAAATCGATAGGTCCCATACATCCTCCCTCAAAAAGTCGAAAGTCGAATGTCCAAAGTCGAAAGTCCAGCGCAGCTTGACCAATGTCATTATACCACGCAAGCGACAAGGTGGAATGCTCGCAGATGAGTGAACGCTAACCACCCCAGAGACAAGGCTGTAAGCTGACAATACACAACACCGCGCACCGAGAACATCTCGTGCGCGGCGTTAGCGTGATAAGGGAACTCGTTCTAGGACGCTGTCGCCATCTCGATGCGCGGTTCTGTTTCCACACTGTCGAGGGCAAATTCCTTTTGGCAAGTGAGGCACTTGGCGACGTCTTTGCGCGCGACGACCAAAAGTCCGCCACACGCCGGGCACGGCGCCGGCAAAGGGCGCTTCCAGGAGGTGAATTCGCACGCCGGCCACGTGGAACAGCCGTAGAAGATGCGATCCTTCTTCGTGCGCTTCTCAACAATGTCGCCATCCTTGCAAGTGGGGCATTTGACGCCGATCTTTTCCAGCCACGGTTCGGTGTAACGGCACGTAGGGAAATTCGAGCAGCCAATAAACTTCCCGTAACGTCCATACCGCACGAGCAGCTGTCCCTGGTGACACTCCGGGCACTCCCGGCCTACGTATTCGACCTGCTGCTCCACAGCCGGGGCGGTCTCTTCGGCTTTCGCCAATGCCTGCATAAAGGGGCCATAGAATTCCCGCATCAGCGCGACCCAGTTTTGCGCGCCTTCCGCCACATCATCCAGCTCCGATTCCATCCGCGCGGTGAAATCCACGTTGATAAGATCGGGGAAGCTTTCCACCAACATATCGTTGACGACGAAGCCGGTTTGCGTCGGGGAATAGCGCCGCGCTTCACGCCGCACATATCCGCGCTGCTCGATGGTGGAAAGGATCGTGGCATACGTTGACGGACGTCCGATGCCGTATTCCTCCATCGTCTTGATGAGCGTCGCGTCGGTATAACGCGGAGGCGGTTGGGTGAAGTGCTGCTCTGGCCAGAGACGGATCAAGTCCAGTATCTCATCCACAGTGAGCGGCGGGATTTGCTGCACCTTTTCCTGCTCGCCGTTTTCTGCGTTGGTCTCTTCGTAGACGACCAGGAAACCCGGAAAGCGCAACGTCGAACCGGAGGCGCGGAACAGGTAAGGCTTGTCCGTTTCCGTCCCGGCCAGGATTTCAACGCTGATGGTGTCGTACAGCGCCGCTTCCATCTGGCTGGCGACAAAGCGCCGCCAGATCAAGTCGTACAGACGGTATTGTTCAGTGCTCAGATGGGACTTCAGCTTGTCCGGCGTGCGCAGCACACTGGTCGGGCGGATCGCTTCGTGAGCCTCTTGAGCGCCTTTGGCGCGCGTCTTGTAAACGGGCGGCTCGGCGGGCAAGAACTCCGCCCCGTATTGTTCGGTGATGAAGCGCCGCGCCTCATCCTGCGCCAGTTGGGAGACGTTGGTGCTGTCGGTGCGCATGTAGGTGATCAAGCCCACCAGCTCGCCGTCGCCCACGTCAATGCCCTCGTAGAGCTGCTGCGCGATCTGCATCGTCTTGCGCGCAATATAACCGAGCTTGCGCGAGGCTTCTTGCTGGAGCGTACTGGTGGTGTACGGCGCGGACGGCTTGCGGGTGCGCTGGCCTTCCTTAATCTTGGAGACGGTGTAGATGGCGTGCTCAAGCGCTTCGAGGAGCGGCTTGACGTCATCTTCGCAGTGTAGTGCGATTTCTTCGCCGCGAATCCGCACCAGACGCGCCTTGAAGGTCTGGCGCTTTTTGCGGCCTTCGTGGTGCTGCTGCGCCAGCTCCGCGTCGAGCGTCCAATACTCCTCCGGCGTAAAGTTTTCGATTTCGCGCTCGCGCTCAACGATTAAACGCAGCGCCACCGATTGCACGCGCCCCGCCGAGAGTCGGCTGCGCACTTTGCGCCAGAGCAGCGGGCTGAGGTTGTAGCCGACCAGCCGATCCAAAACGCGCCGCGCCTGCTGTGCATCCACCAGATTCATATTGATGTCACGCGGATGAGCGAAGGCTTCGTCCACAGCATCTTTGGTGATTTCGTGGAACACAACCCGGTGCGTCTGCTCCGGCTGTAAATCCAGCACCTCGCTCAAGTGCCAGGCGATGGCCTCGCCTTCCCGGTCGGGGTCAGTCGCCAGATACACCGATCCCGATTTCTGCACGATCTTGGTCAACTCTTTGACGACCGCGCGCTTTTCGTTGGGGATGCGGTACTTCGGCGTGAAGTCGTTGTCCACGTCCACAGAGAGCTGCGAACGCAGCAAATCGCGGATATGGCCCACCGACGCCTTGACGGTGTACCCCTTCCCCAAAAAACGCCCGACCGTGCGCGCCTTCGTCGGCGATTCCACGATCACGAGTTTGCCGGTGGGCTTCGGCGGTTCGGGCTTGGCGGGCGGCGTCAGATCGGCGTGGAGGGGCGTCCGCCCCATATAGAACATTTTGGTGCCGCACACCGGGCACTGGCCTTGTACCGCGGGCTGAGCCTTAGCAGTAAAGACGGGAGTTGGCTGATCCATCTCCCGTTTTACTTTGCACTTCATACAGTAGGCTTCGATTTTCAACTGTTCTGACATACCTTATATCAAAAACCGGCGTAAAACGTAATGCGTAAAACGTAAAATTACGTCTTACGTTTTACGTCTCTTGTCCACCATCACGGCACAGCATCATAAAGGAAAGTTGCCTGCTGTCAAGTACAGCCTAAAGGTAATTGTCGCGTCCAGCGGCGTGTAAACGATCAATCGCTTCTCTCACCCGCTCGGTCTGATCCCGCCGCGCAATCAACACCGCGTCCGGCGTATCCACCACGATCAAGTCCTGCACACCGATGGCGACGACCAACCGCTCGCCCTGGGCAAACAGCATCGTGTCCGCGTCATCAATGGCAATGACGTCGCCGAGTAAGACATTGCCGGCGGCATCGTGCGGATGTGCATCCATCACCGAAGACCACGCGCCGATGTCGGACCAGGCCAGGTCTGCCGGTATGACAGCGACGCGAGCGGCTTTTTCCATAATGCCGTAGTCAATCGTCTCCTTGCGCAGCGTAGGCCACAAACGCGCGAGGGTTTCAGGGTAAGCAGGCGTCTCCCAGACGTCTGCTAACCTATCCAACGTGGCGCACAGATCAGGCATCCAACAGCGCATTTCTTCCAGGATGCGCGCAACGCGCCAGATGAACATACCGCTGTTCCAGGAATACACGCCTTCGTTCAAGAAGGCGGCTGCCGTCGGCGCGTTCGGTTTTTCGGTGAAGCGTTCCACCTGATAATACGCGAACCCGCCCACCTGTCCGAGTAGAGCGCCCCGGCGGATGTAGCCGTAGCCGGTGGCAGGATACGTCGGCGCAATGCCCAATGTGACCAGGTAATCCTGTTCAGCCACGCGCTGCGCCGCGCGCAATACGGCGCGGAATGTGTCAGCGCGCTGGATAAGGTGATCGGCGGTGACGACCGCCATCACGGCATCGGGATCGCGCTGCTGCAAGACCAGCGCCGCAAGGCCAATACAGGAGGCCGTTCCGCGCCCCAACGGCTCCACGACAAAGTTCTCACGCGGCAGTTCGGGATATTGCATCGCCAAAGGCTCCACCTGCTCCGCCGCCGTGACGACGAGAATATGATCCGGCGGCAGCAAAGGCAGCAGACGATCCACCGAGAGCTGGAACATCGTGCGCTCGCCAAACAATCTCAACATTTGCTTGGGATGTCCACTGCGGCTCAGGGGCCACAAGCGCGTCCCACCACCGCCAGCCATAATCACAGCGTATAAAGATTCAGTCATGATGCCTCCTTGTCGCTATGGTTGACAACGTATTCTTCCTCTGACTCGCGCGCCAGAACATACTGCAAGGGCGCAACCTGGCGCGTCATCCCTTTTAGTTCCATCATCACCAGCGTGCTGCTGATGACCGCGACCGGCAAGGTCGTTTCCCGCGCCAGTTCGTCGAGGTGGCGCGGCTCGGTGGAGAGATGATCAATGATCGCGGCCTCGGTCGGGTTCGAGGGAAGGATTTCGCGCGCCATCTGCTTTTCCGATAACTGATCCAGATGCAGCGTTTCCAAAATATCGCCGACTTCGGTGACGATGCTCGCGCCATCGCGCAGCAGGCGATTGCAGCCCGCCGAGGCCGGGCTAAGGATGCTGCCGGGCACGGCGAAGACTTCCCGGCTCTGGTCGAGGGCGAAGTCTGCCGTAATCAACGCGCCACTCTTAACGTCCGCTTCCACAACGACGACGCCGAGGCTCAAGCCGCTGATGATCCGGTTGCGCGCCGGGAAATTCGAGGCTTCTGGTTGCGTGCCGAGAGGATAATCGCTGATCAACGCGCCATTTTGGGCGATGGCGTCCGCCAGCTTGCGGTGTTCGGCGGGATAGATGTAATCCACGCCAGAACCCAGAACCGCGAGGGTACGTCCCCCGGCATCCAACGCAGCCTTGTGCGCGACGCTGTCAATGCCGCGCGCCAGGCCGCTGACCACTGTCACCCGGTTCTGCGCCAGGTCAGAGGCGAGCACACGGGCGACCTCACGCCCGTACACGGTCGCTTTGCGGGTGCCCACCAGCGCCACGGCCCATTCGTCAGCCGGAGTGATGTCGCCGCGCACGAAGAGCACTGGCGGCGCATCAGCAATTTGTCGCAGCAGGTCGGGATAATCGGGGCTGTCCCAGGTCAGCACGTGAACACCCGCGCGCTCGACGCGGCTCAGCACTTCATCCAGATTTACCTGTTGGCGCACCTTGAGGAAATTTTCGAGGGAGCGACGATCCAGCTTCATTTCACGCAACACCTGTTCCGAAGCGCCCCAGGCAGATTGGATGTCGCCAAACATATCCAACAACATGCGCAGGCGCACCGGCCCGATGCCTCGTACCAGGTTAAATCCTAGCCAGTACCGCAGATCGTCCATCAGCCTCATCCGCTCTCAGCAAAACTGTAGGAAGGTTATAATCCGTTTTTCCGCCTGTGCAAGGTCAAACATTCAAAAAAACAAGGGATAAAGAACCAGGAGCAACGTTTGGTTGACTCCTGATTCTCTATCCCTTGCTCCTTAATGACTTATTCTTCGTCGAGCAGACCGGGCAACACGTGAATAAGCACCCGTCCAGCTTCTACATCCAGACTGAGCACGACATCTTCGATCACCGGGATCAGAATCTCGCCCCGGATGCCGTGAACGACAAAGACATCGTTGGCCCCTGGAACAGTGAAGACATCCACAACGTCACCCAGCACATCCCCGGTATCGGTCTGGACCCGCATACCGATGACCTGGAAATGATAATACTCTGCTTCGTCCAAAGGGACAGCGTCCGCGATGGCAATCTCCACCAGGGAGCCGCGCAGCGCTTCGGCGTCGTCGCGGGTGGTACAGCCATCCAGGGTCAGCAGCATTGCATCCTGGTGGAAACGCACACCCAGCAGCTTGTATGGGCGGTGATCTTTGCCAAGATACAACGTGCGACGTCTGGCGATGCGTTCGGGATAGTCGGTGAGGATTTCGGCCCGCAGCTCTCCCCGCACGCCATGCGGACGCACAATGCGCCCGATAGCCAAATAACGAGGCTCAGGTCGCTTTTCAGCCATCCCTGAGCCTCTTTAGTGCAGAACACACAACGGCCTTAACGGCCATAGTTATACGATCTCCAGCGTGACCTTTTTGCCCATCTTGGCGCCCAAAACGCGCGCCAGCGAGCGCATCGCATTGATGGTCCGGCCTTCACGGCCAATCATTCTCCCCATATCCTCTGGAGATACCCGCAATTCCAGAACGATTGAGGTTTCCCCCTCAATCTCGGAAAGGCTGACTGCTCCCGGCTCATCCGCCAGAGCTTTTGTGACATATTCCACCAAGTCCTTGACTGCAGACATCGTTACGCCTCCTTGAGTATGTGAAAGACATTTAAGGATAGGATACAAAAGGAACGAGCGACCGAGGCGAAATCCTGCAGCTTATGGCAGCACTAGTTGCCGTTATCCTCAGTCACAGGTTCTTTCTCTTGAGCCATGAGATTGGTTTTTGGGCTTGCGGTCTGCTCCACCGCCTTGGCCTCTTCGACCAAAGCTTCGACAGATTCACCAGCTTTCATACGTTCAAAACGCGCCAACGTCCCTGCCTTTTTCAACAACCGCACCACTGAGTCGCTCGGTTGCGCTCCTACAGAGAGCCAATGCAGCACGCGTTCTTCTTTGACCTGGATCGTTTCAGGTTCGGTACGCGGGTTATAAAACCCGACGGTTTCTACGGACTTGCCATCGCGCGGAGCCGTAGATTCAGCAACAACAACGCGGTAACTGGGCTGCTTTTTACCGCCAACACGACGTAATCTAATCCTAAGCATACTCCTCCTGTCCTTTTAACAAGAAAAATTATACATCAATAAAAAGCCTTGTGCATCAGCGGATACCCTCAGCCTTGAAACAGCCGGGGTAAGCCACGCGCTTTGCCGTCTCCCAAACGCTTCATCATCTTCTGCATCTGACGATGCTGGTTCAGGAGTTGGTTGATTTGTTGGACGTCCGTCCCACTGCCGGCAGCGATACGCCGCTTGCGACTGGCGTTGAGAATTCGCGGATTGCGGCGTTCCTCTGGCGTCATCGAAAGAATGATCGCTTCGACGTACTTGATGTTCTTCTCCGCCTCAAGTTTTTCAAGGTCAACCCCTTTGAGCGCCTTGCCCAAACCAGGGATCATCCCTAACAATTCGTTGAGCGGCCCCATCTTGCGCACCTGGCGTAACTGATCCAGAAAATCTTCCAGATCGAACTCGCCTTTGCGCAGTTTCTTCTCCATCTCGGCGGCCTGGGCTTCATCAAAAGCCGTCTCGGCCCGCTCGATCAGGGAGAGCACGTCGCCCATCCCTAAAATACGACTGGCAAGCCGCTCAGGATGGAAAGGTTCCAGCGCCCCAGTCTTCTCACCGGTCCCCAGGAACTTGATGGGCACGCCGGTCACTTCACGCATACTGATCGCTGCGCCGCCGCGCGCGTCGCCGTCCACTTTGGTGAGGATCAACCCCGTCAGGCCAACGCGCTCGTGGAAGCCCTGCGCAATGTTGACGGCTTCCTGCCCGGTCATCGAGTCCGCCACGAGAAGGATCTCAATCGGATGGACACGCTCACGGATGGCGACCAGTTCCGTCATCATGGCTTCATCAATCTGCAAACGACCGGCGGTGTCCAACAAAATGATGTCGGAGCCGCGGTTGCGAGCTTCCTCAAGACTGCGCGCGCAAATATCGGGCGGCTTGGCGGTACGGTCGCTGTACACGGGGACGTTGATCTGCCGTCCCAGGACTTCCAATTGGGTGATCGCGGCGGGGCGATATGTATCCGCAGCCACCATGAGCGGGAAGTGCCCTTTGGAACGCAGATGCAGGGCCAGCTTGGCGATCATTGTCGTCTTGCCGGAACCTTGCAGCCCGACCAGCATGATGACGTAGGGTGCGCGGCCTTTCAGTTCCAGTCGTCCAGGCTCGCCCAGGGTCACAACGAGTTCCTGGTGAACGATCTTAATGACCTGCTGCGCGGGATTGAGCGCGCGAGAAACTTCTTCCCCCACCGCCTTTTCCCGGACGCGATCAATGAAGTCCTTAACGACCTTATAGTTGACGTCCGCTTCTAAAAGTGCCAGCCGGATTTCTCTAAGTACAGCTTTAACGTCTTCTTCGCGCAAAATACCGCGCTTACCCAAACGATCAAAAACAGCCTGTAATTTCGCACTTAAAGATTCAAACATAACCATCCAGCCTCACACAATAAGGTACATTCTAACGGATATTGTAAATTCGTCAAGCATTGTCGGCCTTGCAAAACTGTGTAAGCACGGCATAATACCAGCATAGTCTATAAAAACGAATCGGGTGTATTTCATTTGCGTGAGCGAGCATATAAAACGTAATGCGTAAAAACTCCTTACGTTTCACGTTTTACGAGAGCTTGTTCCTTAATTAAGATGAAACACACCCCACAATGAGGTAAGGATGACAAAGAAACGTACTCCTGTTCCTTTGATTCGCTCGTTGGTCATCATAGACCGCGGGCGAAAGAGGCATAAGAGCCGCACCGGCTTCAGTTTGATCTTGCGGATCGTTGGGTTGTTGGTTCTGATTGCGATCCTGACTGTAGGGGTAGTCATCGGCATGGGGGTCGGCAGCGCCGCCGCCGCTTACAATGCGATCACCGCCAACCTGCCGACCCCAGACGATGTCGCCAGGGCCAGTGTGCAGACTTTTGAGACCACCAAAATCTACGACCGCACCGGCAAGAATTTGCTCTATGAAGTGATTGACCCCAATGCAGGGGACCGGAACTGGGTCTCGTTATCACAGGTGCCCGATTATGTGGTGTGCGGGACAGTCGCCGCCGAGGACAAGACTTTCTGGACCAACCCTGGCTTCAATACGCGCGGGTTGCTGCGCGCGTTTTACTCCAATCTGCAAGGTGAGGATATTCAAGGCGGTTCTTCGATCACGCAACAGGTCGTCAAAAACTCTGTGATTCCAATCGAGGAACGCTACGAAAAAAGCTACACGCGCAAAATCAAAGAAATCCTCATCGCGATGGAACTGACGCGCCTGTACAGCAAAGAGGAAATCCTGGAATGGTACATTAACACCAACCTGTACGCGAATCTCGCTTATGGCATTGATGCGGCAGCGCGGGTTTACTTCGGGAAATCTGTCGGTGAATTGACGCTCTCAGAGGCGGCGACCCTGATCGCTATTCCGCAATACCCACTGCTTAACCCCTTCGACGCCCCGAAAGAGGCGCTGGAGCGTAAAATCATCATCCTGCAACGGATGGTTGAAGAAGGGTGCATCACCAGCACGGAGGCGAAGCTTGCCGAGGCTGAGTCGTGGAAACTGGCGCAATCCAACAAGCGGTTTGACATCCAGGCGCCCCACTTCTCGATGTACGTGCGCCGCCAATTGGAAAGTATGTTTTCGCCTGAATTGGTGGCGGGCGGCGGTTTGCGCGTCTACACCACGCTCGATTTGAACTTGAATAACCAGTCGCAGTGTACCGTGCAGACCTACCTGCGCATCCTGAAAGGCGAAGACCCGGCGGTGGTTATCCCGGAGGCGGTTGCGGCAGGGTGCGAGGCCGCGCAGTATATCCCTGACGTACCGGCCAGCCGCGTCGGCAAGGACTTCAACATCAAGAACTCCGCCGTTGTCATCATCCGCCCTACGACAGGCGAGATTCTGGCGATGGTCGGCAGCGCCGACTACTGGAACGACGAAATTGACGGGAAGTTCAACGTCGCGGCGGATGGGTTGCGGCAACCAGGCTCCTCGTTCAAGCCCTTCACGTATGTCACATTTCTGGCGCAGGGACACAATGCCGCCTATATGTTCCTCGATGTGCGGCAGGCATTCGACCAGGGGGCAGGGATGGCGCCCTACGTCCCGGAGAACTACACCCGCACCTACAATGGCCCGGTCAGTATGCGCAGCGCACTGGCGCGCTCACTGAACATCCCGGCAGTGGAAGCTATGTCCATCGCTGGTATTGATAATGTGCTGCGCACGGCGCACCGCATGGGAATCACTACGCTCGACAAGAGTTTGCAGCACTATGGCTTGAGCTTGACCCTGGGCGGCGGTGAAGTCAAGTTGATTGATATGACGTATGCCTTTACCGTATTCGCCAACAACGGTCTGATGTTCGGTCAGCCGGTTCCCACAGCAGAACAGCGGCCCAACTTCCGCGAGTTGAATCCCGTCGCTATCCTGCGCGTTGAAGACCGCAATGGCAAGGTGCTCTACGAGTATAGCCAACCAGAATCGCGCCAGGTTCTTGATCCACGGTTAGCCTACTTGATGACCAACATCCTTTCTGACCGCCAGGCACGGATTCCCACTTTCGGCACACCCAACGCGCTGGAATTGGCGAACCAGCGCCCGGCAGGCGGGAAAACCGGCACAACCAACAACTTCACCGATAACTGGGCCGTGGGATTCACCCCGCAGATCGCCATTGGCGTTTGGCAGGGCAACAAAGATGCAGAAGACTTCATGATCAACACTGACGGCATTCGCGGCGCAGCTTACATCTGGCACGCGATGATGGAATATGCCCTCAAGGATGAACCGATTGTCCCCTTCACCCGCCCAGAGGGACTGATAGAAGTGACCGTCTGCTCAGTGTCAGGGCTAAAGCCTAACGGACATTGCCCTACTCGCACCGAGATTATGATCCCCGGCACGGAGCCGACCGAAACGGACAACATCCATCAGGTCTTCCTGGTGAACCGCGAGACGGGCAAACTGGCGACCATCTACACGCCGCCAGAGTTGGTGGAGGAGCGCGTCTACATGGTTTTGCCGCCGGAGGCTCAGGACTGGATCAACAGCCTGCCGGAAGAGAAGCGAGTAGACATCCCGCCGACAGAGTATGACACCATTTACGGGCCGAACCAGGCGCAGGCCGAGGTAGCGGTCATCTCTCCCACGGCCTATTCTTACGTCCGAGGCGTCGTGCCCATCACCGGCAACGCGCGCGGCGGTAACTTCGCTTTTTTCCGGCTGGTCTTCGGCAAAGGGTTGAACCCGACGGAGTGGCGGCAAATCGGCCCAGATCACGGCAACCAGGTAGATAACAACATTCTGGAGTTTTTCGACACCACCGGGCTTGAAGACGGACTGTACACCCTGCAGCTCCAGGTCGTCGGGCAGGATCAGGGCGTGCGCCAGGCGACAATGCAATTCACGGTAGATAACACGCCGCCGAAAGTAGATCTGACGTACCCCGTCGAAGGCTCAGAATATACCTACGGCGTGGATGAGTGGGTCAACATCAACGCCGAGGTTAACGACAACTACGCCGTTGCCCGTGTAGATTTCTTCAAAGGCGACGAGACAGAGCCGTTCAAGTTCCGCACGATTGCGCCGTTCAACGTGAACTGGACCCTGGGCGGGCCGGGTGAGTACCAGTTCCGCGTCGTCGTTTACGATGCCGCCGGGAACAAGACCGAAACGGAGCCGGTGAAGATTCGGGTGGTACCCAAAAAATAGAGAAGGTTGCGTGAAACGTAATATACGAGAGTAACACCATAATGACCAAAATCGTTTTGATCGGCGCGGGCAGTGTGAGTTTTGGGCCGGGCACGTTGAGTGACCTTTTCGCCGCACGCGAGGCTTTGTGCGGAAGCACGATTGTACTGGTGGACATCAACGCGGAGAGTCTGCGTGTGATCGAGCAGGTGGCGCAGCGGATGAACGAGGCCGTGGGCGCGCCGTTCACCATCCAGGCGACAACGGATCGGCTGACGGCGCTGCCGGGCGCAGAATTCGTCATCATCGCGGTGGCCGTGCAGCGCAACGCGCGCTGGCGGCTGGATTTCGAGATCCCGCTCAAGCACGGCGTCAAGCAAGTGCTCGGCGAGAACGGCGGGCCGGGCGGGTTGTTCCACGCGATGCGCAACATCCCCATCATCCTGAAGATCTGCCGCGACATCGAAGCCTTGTGCCCCGACGCGCTCGTGCTCAACTTCTCCAACCCCGAAGGTCGCCTGTGCCTGGCGGCCACGCGCTACACGAATTTACAGTTCGTCGGATTGTGCCACGGCATCGGGATGGCGCAGACCGTCATCAGCCACGCGCTTGACATCCCCGCGTATGCGCTTGACCCCAAAGCTGCCGGGCTGAACCATTTTACGTGGATTCTCGACCTGCGGCGCAAGGACACCGGCGAAGATTTGTACCCGGCGTTCCGGCAGGCGATGGCGGCGCAGTGGGAGGAAGTTGAGCAGCGGGTAGGCTGGGGCGTGAAACTCAGCCGCTATCTGATGGACACCTTCGGTTACTGGCCTTCGCCGTCGGACGACCACGTGGGCGAGTATCTAAGCTACGCCTGGGAATACTGCGGCCTGGACGGCTACGACTTTGACGGAGCAGATCACCACGGCAAGGAGTTGTGGCAACGGCTACGGCGCAAGGCTGCCGGGGAAGAACCGGTGGATGATTTATTGGCCCGGCGCACGGGCGAGATTGCCGTGCCCATCATCACGGGTGTGCTGGGCAACACCCATCAGTATGAACTCGCGGTCAATGTTCCCAATCACGGCTTGATCCCCAATCTGCCGGATTGGGCTATCGTCGAAGTCCCGGCGATCATTGACGCGACCGGCGTGCATGGCGTCCCTGTCGGCCCGCTGCCGGAGCCGATTGCCGCGATGTGCCGCGCACAAATCGCCGTCATTGACCGTGTCGTCGAAGCCGGCGTCCACGGCGACCGCAACGCCGCGCTGCAAGCCTTGTTGCTCGATTCCACTGTGAGCAGCATCTCGCAGGCAGGGGCGATCCTCGACGAGTTGCTGGATGTTCACAAAGACTTGCTGCCACAGTTCAGATAGGACACAAAAAATAAAACCTGACAGGTCTCGGAAGACCTGTCAGGTTTTGAAATGCAAGATGCTGCATCCCCTATGAGATTAACTGCATATTTTTCAAGCATTTGCCTGGATAAAGTTGGCGGGCAATGCCGCTTCAACATCGTGCAGAGTAGCAGCAGTGAGCGCACGAGAGAGTAACGCCTGGAGTTGCTCCAGATCGTGCAAAGCCTCCACCGCAGCGCGCAAGACGAACGCCGATTCACCAAAACGCGTGTGTAGTATAGTCATAATACTCTGTTGAACACCGCGTTGCATCCCCTGCTCCATCCCCTGCTGCATCCCTTGCTGCATCCCTTGCTGCATCCCCTGCTCGATGCCCTTTTGCATACCGATACGCTCAACACTCGTAATGTACGTCATTTTTTGTTCCTCCTCGTAAGCCTGGATGCTCTGAGATAAACGCGCCTCCAGTTCGGCAGGCAACTGCAATAACCAGTCAATAAACCGGAACAGCTCCAACACATCTTGGCGTTCGAAGCCACGTTCGTACAATCCCCGGATCAGTCGCCACTTCCAGGCGTAGCGCGCTTGTGGATCGTTGCGCGTAGCCTGCGCCTGTAAATGCGCCAGAATCACCACCGCGAAAGGATTCGGATGCTGCTCCAACCATACTTGTTGCCCGGTATAATCCAACAACTTCAACACCGGAAAGGTCAATTGGACGCGACAACCCCACAATGTTTGTTGATAGGCGGCCGGTCGCCAGCGCGGTTGTGTATCCCCCAACACCGCCAGACTGACCACGGGACGGTCATAGCGATCAAACAGCCGGTAGTGATAGACGAACATGCGTTTGGCGAAGTCGGTCTCCACTTGCCCCTGCACTTCAAGGTGAATCAACACCCACGTCTCATCGCCATCCAATCGCCAGACTTTAACCAATTTATCCGCCAGTCGTCGCCCCAATTCGGCGTCACGCACGACCTGCTGCAATTCCTTGTCCAGGAATTCATAACCGCGCGTCCAATCAATGCCGGCATAGGCTTCGGGAAAGCCAAAGGCCATAAATGCCGGGAAATAGCGTTCCAGCGCTTCTTTCCACGGACTATCGTAATCCGTGATGACCTCGCTCATGCTTGTTCCTTGTTCATTTTCAGACAGCGTATATCATCACTATAACGCAAGAATACAAAATTACAAAATGCCTGATAACAGATGCTGGCAGTGGAAGGGTTGCCTCCACTGCCAGCATCGTAAAACGCACGTCACTGCGACAATCGCACTGTCTTGATCTCAAACGGACGGAAATCCAGCGCGATGCGCCCCTCTTGCATCGCCAGATCGCCCTCGTATTCTTCGAGCATCGTCGTCTGCGCGGCTTTGTTGACGGGCAGCGATGTGGTCAGCGTGCAGCGGGTGGCGGTGCGCAGCGCTTCGTACAGGCGCACGATCACGTCGCCGCTGCCATCCTCGGCAGGTTTCACCGTCTCGATGACGACGTTCGGCGCGTCCACGGCGAAGACGGAGCCGGTTCCAGCATCCCCTGCCGCCGTGACCACGGGGATGTTCAAGTCGTAACCCTCCCGCACCAGCGCGCTATCGAAGAATGTGCCGTTCCAGGCGTAGAAGGCGTAGGTGAACTCCTGGCGGCCTTTGTCGGCGTACATATCCGGGGCCAAGGCGGACTTGAGCAGCGTGAGGTTGATGCTGTTGCCGTCCACGTTGACGCCGTACTTGCAGTCGTTGAGCACGGCAAACCCGCGATTACCCTCGGTCAGCGCCGTCCACTTGTGCATCGAGACCTCAAACCGCTCGGCGTCGAAGGGACGCGACTTATGCGTGGGCCGCGCGATGTGGCCGAACTGGATTTCGTGCAGCGCCTCGGTGCTGTAAACGTTCACCGGGAAGTTGACCTTGAGCAGCTTGTGGCTCTCGTTCCAGTCAATGACGGTGTGGAATTCGACGCGGCGGCTGCCCCGGCGCAGGCTGATGGTCTGCGTCATTGGCGAATTGTTGAGCACGCGCTTGACCTGGAGACGCGCCACGAGCGGGCCGGCGTCGAGCACCGTGATTGTCGCCGCCGCATCGAGCGCGACGGGCGTGGCCTCGTACATGCTGTCGAGGTCCCAGGCGTCCCAGTTGGTGGGGATGTCCTTGTACATCTTGAGCGCGTTGCAGACGCCCGCCGCCAACTCACGGCCGGCTTCTTTGTCGTAGATGCTGGTGATCTGCCCGGTCGCATCGAACGTGACGCGGAGCAGCTCGTTTTCTAGCAGAGTCAGCGCGGCCGCGAGCGTGGTCTCCGGCGCGGCGGGTGGCGCGGCGTGAAGTGTCGTCCAGCCGCAGGAGGGGATGCTCACTTCCGCCATCAACGCGCCATCCACGGTTTGCACGGGCAGGGGGCCAGCGGCATCCTGTGCGCCCTGCCATCCTTCTGGCAACGTCACCAACGCGGCACGCTCCCAACTCAGCGAGTTGAACGCGGTTAGCGCGTCGGCAGAAGTCGCAAGGGTCGCCGTCGCCTGGGCGGTCACGTCGTTCGCCGTGGCGATGACTTCGGCGTAAGCGGCTTCGGCCTCTTCGTACACGCGCTGGATGGACGAGCCGGGGATGATGTCGTGGAACTGGTTCAGCAGTACCTTTTTCCACGCGGTATCCATCGTCTGCGCTGGGAAGGTGTAGCCTTTGGCCGCCGCCGCGACGCTCCACAGTTCCGCCTCGCGCAGGGCGATCTCACTGCGGCGGTTGCCGAGCTTGGTCTTGGCCTGCGAGGTGTACGTGCCGCGATGCGCCTGGAAGTACAGCTCGCCGACGTAGCGGTCGGGCACGGGCTTTCGCTCCTGATCCTTGAAGTAGTCAATCGGCGAGGCGATGACGACTTTAGGAACGCCTTCCAGGTTCTTCTGACGGCGCAGGAAATCGAGATGTAAGCGGGTCGGGCCGCCGCCGCCGTCGCCCCAGCCGAAGGGCATCAGCCGGGTGGAGAAACCGTCTTTCTGCACGCGCTCGCGCCAGCGTTGAATCGTCGAAGCGGGATTGGTGAGCGAGTTGTAGTCGTTGTGCAGGTGGACGAGAATCTGCGAGCCGTCAATGCCTTCCCACCAGAAGGTGTTGAGCGGGAATTTGACGTCGCTGTTGTAGGCCCAGAAGATTTTCTGCGTGGAGAAGTACTTGATCCCGCAGCCCTTCATAATCTGCGGCATCGCGCCGGAGTAGCCGAACACGTCGGGCAGCCACATCAATTCGCAGTCAACGCCGAACTCGTCCTTGAAGAAGCGCTTGCCGTGGATGAACTGGCGGATCAGGCTCTCGCCGCCGGAGATGTTGGTATCGGCCTCCACCCACATGCCGCCTTCGGGGATGAACTGCCCGCCAGCGACGGCCTTCTTGATGCGCTCGTAGAGGTCGGGGTAGTGCGTCTGCACCATCCAGTAGAGGTGCGGCTGGCTTTGGAGGAACTTGTACTCCGGGTACTGTTCCATCAGCGCCAGTTGGTTGGCGAAGGTACGCACGCACTTGCGTTCGGTCTCGGCGAGGGGCCACAGCCAGGCCACGTCAATGTGCGAGTGGCCGAAGGCGTAGAGCGTAGGCGCGGTGGAGCCGTTGACGCAATCCAACAGCGGCTTGAGCCGCTCGCGGCAAGCGCGCACCGTCGCCAGCATCTCATCGTTGGGCAGCTCGAAGTCCACGATGGTCGTGAAGTCGCGCAGCCCGGCGTCAATCTCCTGCACGCGCAGCGAATCGGGGTCGAGGGCGTCGCGCACCTCGTAGAGCGTTTGGACGTCGAGGAGCAGTTGGTACACATCCTCCTGCCACACGCCGAAGGTGCTGTCGCCGATCGTCGCCTGGCGGGCCGGCGGTTCGGGCACACTCTCGCGTCCCGGTGGCATGGGGCCGGCGTAGGCCTTGCGCGGGCCGTGGCCGGCGTACCCTTCGACGAACACGTTATACTGCGCGCCGGGGACGCCATCCATCGCCAGCAGAAGCTCGTGATAGAGGGCCAGCTCGTGATCGCGGCGCATCCCCGGATGGCGCGTATCCGCCTCGCCGACGGCGACGCCGTTCACGTACACCGCGCTCTCGCCGCCCACGTCAATCAGCAGCACGATGCGCTCGCCTTTGGCCGCTTCAGGCAGCGTCACCTGTCCCTTGAACCAACCATATTCCCACTTCGCGCCCCATTGCGTCCCTACCGGGAAGGGTTCATAGCTGCGCTGCGCCGCTTCCTCAAGCGTAAGCTGCTCCGTGGTCACAAAGCCGCACAGCGGAATCGCGCCTAACGGGCGATAGATGTGATTGAAAAGCTCCTGCCGCCAGTTGTCCAGGCGATGTTTCCATTCCAACGTAAGCATACAAAAAACCTCCCTAGAAGATAGTTTCAGGTTACAGGTTACAGGTTACAAGTTGAAAGTTGAAAAGTTCGTTGCTTGATTTTCATCCCTGGTGCTGTGCTATAGGTTCTTTCACACTCCCCATGTCTGAAGTTTCGGATCAAATCCATACCCGCTATATTAACCCACAAATCAATTGGGCGCAACCGGCTGCTGCTTTTGCGGCGCCATCCCGAACATGTAGAGCAAACTGTCAGTTTGCCTCTGGCGCAAGCGCCGCAAACGTGCGGCAACAGCTTGCGCTACGCTTGCGTCCATCGCCTGGCTACTTTGTGATGCGCCACGAGTCCGCAACATCGGGACGGGATGGATCGACGAAGAACAGAGCGCCGGAATCCCCAACTTTTATCTCGAAGCGCGTGGCATCCATACCAAACGAGCAGAAGGCCACGGTACTGCCCGGAGCGATGTTCTCAATAGCAGCCTGGGGGTCCACATCGTACGTGATGCTGACCTCGCCGGAAGTTTGCGCGAAAAGGAACCCCAGCGTTCCCGGCTCCGGCGCTGCGACGACATCGCTTGTGGGGACGAACGTATAGCTGTTGCCCTCCATAGTCAGGGTACCGGTGACCCAGACCCGCGTTCCTTCCACATCGTAAGCCTGCGCCGCAGTCCATTCGCCCTGAATGACATTCACAATCTTTGAGCTTTCCGGTATAGCCGGCGCGGTCGCCGTGGGCGGGTAATCGCGCACCTCGATGGTTGGCGTTAACGTGAGCGGCAACACTGCAGGCGGATTATCGCGGACTTCGACGGTCGGCGTGTCGGTAGGCTCCACCGGTACGGGGGGCGTTAGCCGGACTTCGATGCACGCCAGCGCCAGCGCCCCGACCAGGGCGGCGCTGGCCGTGCCCGGCGTCAAGTGTCCACGGGCGCGTGATGTGGGCGGCGGCGCGGGCAGCAGCGGCGTTGGCGCGCTCACGACCGGGGCTTCACCATGCACGTGAATTCGCAGTCGCCGCGCGCCAACGTCAACCTGATCCTGATCGAGAAGGACAACGGGCTTGCTGCTCGGCGCATCCAGGCTGCGCCCGGCGCGGTGTACCACCACCGCTGGCGCATCCTCAGGCCGGTAGAGGATCAGCCGGTCATCCGCGGAGACCCACAACTCGCAGGCGACCGCCTCATCCTTGCGCCACAAGACGCGCCCGGCCTCATCCAGCCGCAATCCGGGCTGGCGACCCGGCAACGCCACACAGCGCGTGTACTGTGAGGGCGTGGCTGGCGCATCCAAATCTTCGATACAGATGGCGAGTGGTTTGGGCATGGTTTCCTCCAAAAAAGTCATCAGTTATCAGTTTTTGGCGTTAACGTCCGTTGACTATACATCCAGCAAATGCCGGGAGCGACGGCGCGGGAACAGGTCGTCCGGCGTTGCAATACCGCGCGCGCGGGCTTCCTGCGCCAGGAACGCCACGGGCCACTCGACAGCCGTCACGCGCTCTTCGGCCAGCAGTTCACTGAGGATACGGACGCGCCACGGGCCGCACGGCGGCGTGTCCGGGTCTCCGGTATAAAGCAGGTTTTCCGAGCGGCAGCCGCCCCCACACAACGTCGCCAGAGGGCAAGCGGCGCACGTAGGAAGATCGCTGGCGCGGTGGGGATGCGCGCGGGTGAACGTAGCCGCTGCCGCAAAGCCGGTCGTCTGCAAGTCGCCAACCTGCTCTTCCATTTTGAAGCAGTTGAACAAAGCGCCGTCGCTGCGCACGTGAAGGTGTTGTCCCAGGGCGCAGCCACAGCCCTCGCGGCGGTAAGCGACCGGGCCGGTCTGTGACGCCGGAATCGCCACTCCCGCCTCGAACGCCACCCGATCCAGGGCAGCTTCCAGTTCCGCGCGGCTGTGGAAGAGGTGCGCTCCGGCTTCGCGCCCGCTCAAGTACAGGATGCCCAGCGCCACAGGCATCGCGGCGGGCAATTGCTCCCGCAAGGCGGGCAGCTCGCGGGCCACCGCCTCCGCATACTGCGGCATGAACATCAGATCCACCGTCGCCGTTCCGCCGAACGCCGCCAGATTGTGCAGGCCACGCAACGCCGCGTCGAAGCGCCGGTTGCCGGAGATCGCGTCGCAGCTCGCTGGCGAGACGCCGCCCAGGCTCACGCGCACCTGCATCCCCTGCTGCGTGAGACGCGCGGCTGTGCGGGCCACGTCGGCGTCAGCCAGCAGGATGCCGTTCGTAAAGAGCGTCAGATGCAGGCCCAAGTGCGTGATCGCTTCGGCCAGATCGAGCGCCCACGGGATCAGCAACGGCTCGCCGCCGAGGATGGCGACGGACGTCGTCGCGCCTAGCACTGCCGGGATTTGCTGCACGACGTCGAGCATGGCGGCATAGCTCACCTCTTGGGCGCGGCGACTCCCCGAATTGGTGCAGCAGTAAGCGCAGGCAAGGTTGCAGGCATTGGTGAGTTGCAGTTGGACGGTCGGCGTATCGGGCTTGGGCGGGCGAGGCGGGTCGAAAAAGCCGTGCCGCGCCAGGTCGCTGCGCAGCGATGGCGTCAAGCTGTCCGGCGTCTTCTCCCCTCTGACGACGGCGCGCACTGCCGCGACATCGCCCGGCGGCACGCGGCAAAAAACTGCGTGTTCCCGCGATACCAGGAGCATCCCGTGAGCAAGCGGCAAAAACGTACAGTCATCGGGAAGTAGCATCTTCTAGCTCATGAGAGGTGCATGTGTCTATGGCAGCAACGCAAACGTCGCCAGCACCGCATCGGTCAAAGTCTGGACCTCCACCGGGATCGCGTAGCCGTCTGCGCAACTGCCGACATAGCCCAGGATGATGGCAAATTCGAGGTCGCCGCGCTGCACACCACCTTCCTGCTGATAGTATACACCCATATCGCGCCCATCGCACACCAACGTGTTGCGTGTCACCGGTTGCGCCATCAGCCAGGCGGGGCCTCTGTCGAAGAACTCCCCGTCCCCCACCCCGGTTGGCCAGATCAGTTGATCTTCTCCCACGCGCTTGAAGCTGATGATCAGCTCGATCTCACGGTTGGCCTCCGGGCGGATGTGGAGCTTGACTTGATGGCCGGCCATCGTGTTATCCGGGCCTTGTAGGGCTTCCAGCGTCCACGTTGGCGGGAAGCGGAACGCAAAGCCGTAGTCTGGATTGGTGTACTCGGTCCAGCCGGTGAGGTCTACGCCCATTTGACATTCCCCACGGAAAAATGCCCACTCCTCGCACTCCGTCAAATCCGGGAAGACGCACACGCCATACTGCCCGCCATCAGCGTCGGTGCGCATAGCGAGGCGATAGCCCCGTTGCTCGCAGTACACCGAGGCCGGGTTGGGCATCCCGATTGGGGCAGCGTCGCTGACAGGCGTGAGCGTTACCGCCGCCGCTGTGGCAGTCTCGGTCGGTTTGATGACCGGTATCTCTGCTGTCTTGATCGCCGGGGCCTGCGTCGGAGACAACGTTTCCGGCAAGGGTGCGGCGCATGCAACAAGAATCGCCATCTCAATAAACATGTTGAACCAGAGCGAACGCAACTTCATCATGCACCTCCTTGTGCACAGATTTCATTGTACATGTCGTAGTTTTGAGAAAAAGGTAACAAGGCGTGACATTTACTGTTGTTGTGCGTTCGCTCTCCATGCGTTCATCACCAGTGGGAGATAGACACTATGTCCAAAATTGCGAATCGTGACCACCCGACCGTTGCCAGCATCCGCGACGACGATGTCGCCATCTGCCTCCACCGCTACGCCGCGCGGGGCGTTGAACGGGCCGGGGTAGCCGTCGTTGAGCGCGGTGTATTCGGCGAGGAAGCCGCCCGCGGCATCCAGCACGACGATGCGGTTGTTGCCTGTGTCGGCGATGTAGAGATTGTCATCAGCATCCACCGCGACGCCGGTAGGGCTGCTGAAGCCGGCGGTGATGACAGCGGGCTGGCTGAATGTCTGCCCGTCGAAGTTCAGGACAACCAGGCGGTCGTTGCCCTGATCCACGACGATGACCCGCCCGGCGCTGTCCACGGCTACATCCTGCGGGGTATCGAATTGCCCCAGTAGCGTGCCGGGTGTAGCATTTCCATAGGCTGAGAGGAAGTTTCCCAGGCGATCAAACGCCTGGATACGGTGCGCGGCGCTGTCAGCGACGAGGATGCGTTCGCACGAGTCGCTGTTCCCCAGGCGAGGAACGTCGCTGATGCGCAGTTCATCAATGGTTGCGTCCACGGCCAGGCTGCCATCCGGATTCGACCCGATGTAAAAGTCGGGCGCTACGGGCCGGGCTGTTCCCTCACACTCGCTCTGATTGACCCGCTGACCATCCACGTACAGGCTGATGACGTTCTCCGCCCAGGTGAAGGCAAGGTGATGCCACTCTCCGGCCCGCCAGTGCGCCACGTTGGTTGGCGCGCCGCAACTGCCGTCTTCGTAGAAATAATCGAAGACCAGATTGCTGATCCCGTCTTTGCGCAGGTGCAGGAAATTTCCCCAATAGCCCCACCAGAAGAGCGTGTGGTTACCGCCGTCGTCGCCGTCCCAATCGGGGCGGAGCCAGAATTCGACCGCGCCAAACGTGTGGGTCAGGTTGCCGGTGACGGGGTAGCTCAGGATGTTTGTGTCTGTGATCAGCACACCCTGTCCATGGTAGCCTGTGGTGAACGTGACGCCGCTCGCCGTCCCGATTTCGCCTTCCGCCCCGCTGAAGTCGCCATCGAAGTGCAGCAGCAGGGATGTGTGCGTGTTCACTTCGTAGGGGCCGCCGTAGGTGCAGGGCGGCCCCCACGTCGCCACGCCCGACGGCGCGCTGAATTGCCCCGGCGCTGTCCCTTCTTCGCCAAACGCCCACAGCGGTTCCATTGTTGCATCGTAAATACGCACCGCGCGGCGGATATCTCCGGGGAACAATCCAAAGCCGCTGACCACCAGCGTCCCGGCGGCGTCGTAGGTCAAGTCGGCGGCGCCGCCCATATCGTAATGGACGTTGACGAGCCGGTGGGTATACCGTCCGTCCGGTTTTCGGCGTAGCAAAGGATACAAGTTCCAGTTGTTGAGCACCGTCCTGCTCAAGTCGGGGGCAATCACGACGGTTCTGGGGTTGAGCGTGGGAGCGTAGTCCGGCGCGCTAAACGCGCTCTCACGTCCCACGCCGTCTACCGCGGTGACGGCGTAAACCCGATGTTCCCCGTCGCCCCACCCGCCGGCCCACTCAGCGAAGGCCGTTCCAGTGAGCCAATCGGCGGCGACGCGGTAGCGATAATCCGGCGGCGTGGCGCGGTACACCCGGTAGCCGGCCGCGCCGGGGACAGGATGCCACTCTAACGTTGCCAGTGTCCCTTCGATGCGCGCTTGCCTCAGGCGCGGCGCAACCGGCGCATTAGCCGGAGGAACGTGTGAGGAAATAGTGAACGTGTGGCTAAGCACATCGCCCATCCAGTAAGCCAGATTGAATTGGGTGATGTCGAGCCAGTGGAATTCCACATGCTCCTGGCGGGCCAGCCGAATCAGCAACAAGCCCTGATTCCCAACGATATCCACCACACCGAAAGGATTGTCGTGCAGCACGTGCCCATTCCGTGTCACCGTACCGCCGTTGGCGGAGCGATTGGGCAGTGGGAACACGCCGTTTGCATCCGTCGTGCCGCTCATTTCCGGCGTGTTGTCCACGCCCATCTGCCCGGTCCAATCCCACGGGCCGGTGCGTTGATAAAGCGCGATTTGCACATCAGCCGCCGGATTTCCCTGGTTGTCGAGGACGCGCAGATAATTCTGCAAAGGGATGTCGAACAGGTAGGCGCCGTAGTACCCGTTGCGATATCCGGTAAACGTGGAGGCGCCTCCGGCGGAATGGCTGGAATAGAGATGCGGGTCGTTGTGGGGCGTGGTGTCGCCGCCGAACATCAAATCTCCGTTGCTCCAACCGAAGCCGAAGTTCGCGGGCATCCCGTCGTTGTCGGTCACAAAGACGTTGGCGGCGTAGACGCCGATAGCATACAGGTCAATCAGCGAGACCTGGTGGCTCAACTCGTGCACCAGGCCCCAGTCAATGTCGGTCGCCGGATCGTAGTAGCCGCCCTCGTGACGGACGTCGTCCCGGATGAACCAACTGCCGTCGTGTTCGCCGTCCGGCGGCGGGGCTTCGGAGGCAATGCCAATCGTGTTGATGCGCACACGCAGCGTCGCGCCCTGCGGCGTGACCGGGTAGCTAGAGTTGGCGAACGCCGTGTTCATCGCCGTAATCTGCTTCTGCAGCCAGTCCTCCGCCGAGAAGGGATACTTGGGGTCAACCGGCGTATTGTACGCTGCATACATCTCCGGCGTGACGAAAATACTGAAGCTCATCGCATTGGTGAGGTCTTCGAGGCTGTTGTTACTTTCGTAAGCTTCAGCGATGACGTTGGCGGGATCGGCGGTGAAGCGCACGGTATGCTCGCCCAACGCGCGCTGCCCGTCGGGAGAGAGACCGTGCGCCCAGGGCCAGGCGTAGGTTGCGGTGATTTCCGCCGCCGGAGCCAGTGCGGACAATGTGCCGCTGGCGACTTCCGCCCCGTCAATGTGCCAGGCGTAGTCAAAGGCCGGGCTGGCGACCGCGCCCTTGTTGATGATGTGCGCCGTGAAGATGACGATTTCGCCAGGCGCGGGCCAACGGCGGTCATCCTCCGTGCCGGGGCAGAGATACGGGCGTCCGGGCTGATCGGGCACATCGTACATATACTGCACACAGTACGCTTTGTACAGCGGCGCGCGGTTGATGTAGGTGACGTCGATGTCAACGCCAGCGGGGGAAGCAAATTGCTCGTTCCACCCTTCATCCGCCACAGACGGCGGGGGAGCGGTCTTAGACACCCCGGCAGATGAAATGAGAAGGATCGCCGCCATCACAAACACGGCAATGGTCAACGTACATACCAGTTGGATTCTCAAGTAGTTGCTCATCATTCACCTCCGTCACAAACACATTAGCCCCGGTGAGTGGTACGATGTTCCAATCTATGACATGCAAAAACACAGCGAAATGTTCACCAGGTGCACGCAAGATGAGATATTTTCGTGAACTCGGCTTTTTTTGTGACGCGGGGAGACATCTATTCCTATTATACAGCCACAAATTCCGAAACGAACCATGAATATGTGCAAGGACTTATCATTCCTGGTAGTGCTCGCCTGCCGCCGGGACGGGGACAGTGAGCAAGAGAGCGGAGAGTAAACTTTCCCGGAATTTGTACTATAATGAAGGCGATGCTGATCACTTCATCAGGTAGGCGATGGCGGGAAGTGAACTAGCAGCAGGTGAACAAGCACGGGAGGACAACTTCTATCGAGCCATATTGCGGAAAATGTACCAACGAAACCCCATGGTTGTCGGCGGGTGACGCCTATCTCACCCAAAACGAGCCGGCTGTATTTCAGCCACAATCAATCCCATTTCAACATTTTTGTGAATAAGGAGAGCGTTAACCATGAACAGTAAATTGCGGTTTTTCGCGTATGCGTTTGTGCTTCTGACTCTACTGGCCTCGTTGGCCTCGGCCAGTCGGGTGGCCGCTACCCCCTCTGCTGACCCCGCAGATCAACAACGGGTGATCGTCTATTTTGAACCCGCGCGCAAGGGCGCAGTGATGAACGCGCTGCAAGCCGCCAAGGGGCAGGTCCATTATGAATTTGACGACGTCGGCGCGATTGCGGTGACGCTGCCCACCCAAGCCCTGCAAGGCATCCAGCACAACCCCAATGTGACGGGCATTGAGGCTGACGTGCTGCGCTATCCCATGGGCGAGGGGCAAACCATCCCTTACGGCATTGATATGGTGCAGGCGCGCGATGTCTGGGACGCGAATCGCGATGGTGTTGTTGATGCGGGTGCAGCCACCGGCGCAGGGATCACCGTCTGCGTCATTGACTCCGGCATCTACGCGGCGCACGAGGATTTCGCCGGCCTGAACATCAGCGGCGGGTATCCAGCGACCTACAATAACGATACCTGCGGACACGGCTCGCACGTGGCGGGCACAATCGCGGCAGTGAACAACTCGGTAGGCGTTGTGGGCGTCACTCCCGGCGCGGTGAACTTCTATTTTGTGCAGGTCTTCAGCGGCGCGGATTGCGGCTGGACATACAGTTCCACGCTGGCGGACGCCGCCAATCGCTGCAAAGCGGCAGGGGCGAAGGTCATCAGCATGAGCCTCGGCGGTTCAAAGAAGAATAGGCTGGAGGAAACCACCTTCAACAACTTATATTCGCAGGGCATCCTCTCCATTGCCGCGGCGGGCAATGAGGGCACTTCGGCCCTCAGCTATCCGGCATCCTACGACTCAGTGATGTCAGTCGCCGCGATTGACGCAAACAAGGTTGTCGCCGAGTTCTCACAGTTCAACAGCCAGGTTGAGATAGCTGCGCCCGGCGTGGCGGTGCTGAGCACAGTGCCGTGGCTCGCCACCAATACATTGACGGTGGACGGCGCGACCTATCAGGCCAACCACATCGAATATGCGGCTACCAACAAGACAGTCAGCGGCGCATTAGTGAATGGGGGCTTGTGCGACGCCACCGGCGCGTGGAGCGGCAAGGTCGTGCTATGCGAGCGCGGCGTTATTGATTTCTATACCAAGGTGATGAACGTCCAGAACAGCGGCGGTGTAGCCGCCGTCATCTATAACAACGTGCCGGGCAACTTCCTCGGCACGCTCGGCGAGGGCAACTCATCAACTATCGTCGCCATCAGCCTGAGCCAGGAAGACGGGCAGTATCTTGTCGCCAACAAGCTCGGATCAACCGGAACCGTCGCTAGCAGCCTCGTTCAGCCGGCCAGCGGCTACGAAGCCTGGGACGGCACCTCAATGGCAACGCCGCACGTTTCGGCTGTGGCGGCGCTGGTGTGGAGTTGGAATCCCGCCAAAACGAACGCCCAAATCCGCACTGCTTTGACGGCAACGGCGCTCGATCTTGGCGCGGCAGGCCGGGACGTGTACTACGGCTACGGCCTGGTGCAAGCGTGTTCTGCCCTGCAATATCTTGGCGGTCAGTGCGGCGGCGGGGCGCCGAACGTGCCTCCGACGGCTAATTTCGCCTATACTGCCAATAATCTGATCGTGACGTTCACGGATCAGAGCACCGACACGGACGGTAACATTGTCGCCTGGAGTTGGAACTTCGGCGACGGCGGCACATCCACCGCGCAAAACCCCGTGCATACCTATGCCGCCGCCGGCACCTACACAGTCGGCTTGACCGTGACCGACGACGATGGGGCAACCGCTTCCACCAGCAAGAGCGTCACAGTGAGCAGTAGCGGCGGCGCGATAATGTTTGTGGATGACATCGCCATGTCAGGCAAGAAGGCCGGCACTAACCGCTACGCCATTGCCGTAGTCACCATCAAAGACATGGACACCAACCTCGTGAGCGGCGCCACAGTCTACGGCGCATGGAGCGGCGCCACCACTGGCTCGGTCAGCGGGGTCACCGGCAGCAACGGGACAGTGAGCTTTCAATCGGCCAGTATCAAGAAAGCTGGCACGTTCACATTCACTGTCACCAACGTGACCAAGAGCGGTTTCACCTACAATCCTGCTCTGAACAAAGAGACGAGCGACAGCGTCACGGTACAGTAAGACCACGCACAATGAAGAAACTGCTGCCGTTGCACAACGGCAGCAGTTTCTTGTTTCATAGCCTGCGTTCCCTACCCCCAGGAAACGATCACCAATCCAGCACCGACCCGTCGTCGGGATCGTACCGCTCCGGGTTGCGCCAGTCGTGATCAATTTTGTCTTCCAGCGCATCCATGTCCAGCTCGATGCCCAGGCCCGGCCCGGTCGGCAGCGCGACGAAGCCGTCCTTCGCTACGAACGGCTGTTTGAGATAGCCTTCGCCGAGCGTCGTGTGTTCCTGCGCGACAAAGTTGGGGATCGAAGCATCCAACTGGATGCACGCCGCCAGCGAAATTGGCCCCAACGGGTTGTGCGGGGCGATCCCGGCGTAGTACGCTTCGGCCATCCCGGCGATGATGCGCGCCTCGTTGATGCCGCCGGCGTGGCACAAATCGGGCTGCAACACGGAGGCCGCGTGCTTCTCCAGCACTTCGCGGAAGCCCCACTTGGTGAAGACGCGCTCGCCGGTGGCGATGGGCAGGTGCGTGCCGTGCGCAATCTCCGCCAGCACGTCGAGGTTTTGCGCCTGGCACGGCTCCTCGATGAACATCGGCTGGTACGGTTCCAGCGCCTTGATGAGCAGTTTGGCCGTCTGCGGGCTGATCGCGCCGTGGAAGTCAATGGCGATGTCGGCGCGGGGGCCGCCGGCCTCGCGCAGCGCCGCGAAATGCGCCTCGGCCTCCTGGACGAACGCCAGGCTCTCGATGATGCGCGCCGGACGCCCGCCATACACGCCAGTCTTGAACGCCGTGAAGCCCTGCGCCATCCACGATTTGATCGCTTCGGGGTCGCCGGCGTGCTTGTACATGCGGATGCGGTCGCGGGTGGGTCCGCCGAAGAGCTTGTAGACCGGTACGCCGAGCGCCTTGCCAGCCAGGTCCCAGAGCGCCTGCTCGACACCGCTCAACGCGCTGGTGAGGATCGGCCCGCCGCGATAGAAGGCATGGCGGTACATCGCCTGCCAGTGATGGACGACGCGCGTGGGGTCCTTGCCGATCAAGTACGGCGCGAGTTCGTCCACGGCCTGCGCGCACGTCAACGCGCGGCCTTCAAGGATCGGCTCACCCAGGCCCACCAATCCTTCGTCGGTGTGAATCTGCAAGAACAGCCAGCGCGGCTTGACCAAAAACGTCTCTAATTTTGTAATCTTCATTGAATTCTCCTTGAATAGTTGAAAGTTACTGGTTTCAGGCTAAAAGTTGCGTATTTTCTTGTGGAGCAAAGCAAAGGCATTGTATGATGCGTGATGAAAAAGTCAACGGGCGTGGCGACGCGGGTACGTTTCAGAATTAAGGCGACTTAGACCGGCTGAAGCCGGTGTATACGTGTACACCCCGGCTTTAGCCGGGCGCAACGACGCCTTACCTTAAAACTGAAACATACCCGGCGACGCGCCTAGGGTCTCATCATTCTTCGCCGCACGCTCGCCCCCCCCCGAGACGGGGGCGGCGAGCGTGCGGCATTTGCCAAACTGCGGCTTTCGGGGTACAGTTCACGCATCCAACACCAAAGAGGTGATGACAATGTCAGCAGGTCCATTAATCGCAATACTCGCTATGTTTATCGCCATTATGACCGGCAGCATGTGGGGATTGACCGTGTTAGCCTCGAAAATGGTCACCCGCGCCATACAGGATCGCTTGCGGGCGCTCCAACAGATCACCGAAGGCCGGGTGCCGGCCGATTGGCTGAAGCCTTTTCAAAAGCGCGTTGCCGCGCTGCACCGTCGCTCTGCCGGCGAGGCGCAATTTGCACGGCTCGGTAGTCGCATCCAGCGACACTGCCTGAAGCTCCTCGACGAGATGACGCGCTACCTCACGAAGGTCAACTTCACCGACAGCGAGATGACGCAAAGAGAGATCATCGGTTTGCTCAAGGCATATCAGCAGGCCTGGCCGACCAAAGACTGGCGCGCGTGGATCGCCGACGTGGAGACGCCTGATGTGCCAGCCACAATATCTGACAATGACGTTTGAACGTTGACACGTTGGAACGTTCAAACGTGTCAACGTTCAAACGCTTATCACATAAAAGGAGTTTACGATGATTACCGGATTAGCGCACGCATGTTTTACCGTATCGGATTTGAAGCAATCGCTGGAATTTTACCGCGATGGGCTGGGGCTGAAAGAAGCCTTTGACTTCCGCGACGACGACGGACGGCGGTTCGGCGTCTACCTGTACCTCGGCGGGCGGAACTTCATCGAGCTGTTCGAGGGCCAGCTCAACGCGCCGGCCGAGAAACAGTCGTTCAGGCATATCTGCATGGAAGTGGACGACATCGAGGCCACCGTAGCCAACCTGCAAGCGCGCGGCATCGAGGTCAGCCCGATCAAGATGGGCAAGGATCACAGCTACCAGGCGTGGATCACCGACCCCGACGGCAATCGCATCGAGCTGCACCACTACACGCCCGAAAGCTGGCAAGCGCCTAGTTTAACATAATTTTTAGACAGGATTTACAGGATTGACTGGATAACAAATAAAAAATCCTGCAAATCCTGTAAACCCTGTCAAAAGGAGAAAGATATGATAGCGCAAACACCCCCAATGGGTTGGAACAGTTGGAACACATTCGGTGGCAACATCCACGAAGACCTCATCCGCGAGACCGCCGATGCCTTCATCCGCGAGGGTCTCAAGGACGCCGGCTACGAGTACGTCGTCATTGACGATATTTGGGAGGCCGACGCGCGCGTGGACGGGCGACTCACCTGGGACACAGCGAAGTTTCCCCACGGCATCCCCGCGCTGGCGGACTACGTCCACAGCAAAGGGCTGAAGTTCGGCATCTACTCGTGCGCGGGGAGTCACACCTGCGCCGGTATGCCTGCGAGCTACGGCTACGAAGAAGTGGACGCGCAGACGTTCGCCGCGTGGGGCGTGGATTTCCTCAAGTACGATTTCTGCTTCGCACCGGCCGGGGTGGATGGCCCCAAGCTCTACCAGCGTATGGGCCAGGCGTTGCGGGCGACGGGGCGCGAGATCCTCTTCAGTATATGTGAATGGGGCAGTCACAAGCCGTGGGAATGGGGCGCGAAGGCCGGCGGGCATATATGGCGCACCACTGGCGATATCAACGATTCCTGGGAATCCATTGTGGACATCGGCTTCAACCGGCAGGCCGGACTGGAGGCTTACGCCGGGCCGGGTCACTGGAACGATCCCGATATGTTGGTGGTGGGGATGTACGGCAAGGGCAACGTTGCGCATGGCGGCTGCACCAACGCGGAGTATCGCAGCCACTTCAGCCTGTGGTGTCTGCTCGCGTCGCCGCTGATGCTCGGCTGCGACGTGCGTGCGATGAGCCAGGCCACCCGCGACATCGTGCTCAACCGCGCGGTGATCGCCGTGAACCAGGATCCGTTCGGTCGCCAGGGCTACCGTGTGGGGAAGACGGATTGGGCATGGGAGATCGTCGAGACGTGGGCCAAGCCGCTGCACGATGGCAGTATTGCCGTGGGACTGTTCAACTTGGGCGAGCGCAACGCGCGCCGGGCCACCGTCGCGTGGGAGGCGGTGGGACTACACGACCGCCGTCCATGCCAGGTGTGCAACCTGTGGACGGGCGAAGACCTGGGCGTCTTCACCGGCGACTTCTCCACGCTAATTGACAGTCACGATGTTGCGCTGGTGAAACTAACGCCGTTAGTATAAGCCTCTGCAAAGGAGAATGTATGCAAAAGAAAAGTGGTCCGCTGAACAAAAAGCTACTATGGACGCTTGGCGTCGTTGCAGGCGCGGCGGCGGCGCTGGCGCTCCGCCAGGTGGATAAGACAAACGGCGCAATCATCTCCTCCGGCGAACGGCGCAAATATCTGCTCTACGTCCCGCCGAGCTACGATCCCGCCACGCCGACGCCGCTCGTCATCACCATTCACGGCTTCGCGCAATGGCCGGCCAATCAGCGCGATGTGAGCGGCTGGAACGCGCTCGCGGATGAACACGGCTTCATCGTCGTCTACCCCGCTGGGACGAAATTCCCCCGCCGCTGGCGCGCGTATGGCTTGTTCAGCCAACCCGAAGAGCTGTCCATTGACGTAACCTTCATCTCCGACCTGATTGACAAGCTGGAAAGCGAATACAACATTGATCCCACCCACATCTACGTCAACGGCCTGTCGAACGGCGGCGGGATGTCATACCTGCTGGCGTGCAAACTCGCGGAGCGTATCGCCGCCATCGGGACGGTGGCCGGCGCGCACCTCTATCCGCTCAACGAGTGTCGCCCCACATACACCGTGCCGCTGATCGCCTTCCACGGGACCGCCGACCGGATTGTGCCCTACTACGGCGGTCAATCGAAACATTCGGGTGATATATTCCCCGTTGTCCCCGACTGGATCGCGCAGTATGCAGCGCACAACGGTTGTGACGCCGCGCCGGTCGAGCTGCCAGCGCGCGGCGAAGTGACCGGCATCAAGTATATCCACTGCAACCAGGACACCGAAGTCCATTTCTACACCATTCACGACGGCGGGCACTCCTGGCCCGGCGGCGGCGCCCTACCGAAGGCGATTGTGGGCCACACCACGCCCGACATTGACGCCACCCGGACGATGTGGGACTTCTTCAAGCAATACACCCGCACACTATAAAACTGTCAACGGATTGAACGGATGAAACGGATTAAGAAGATGAAAATCCGTTAGAATCTGTTGAATCCGTTGACACATCCTCTTGAGGAGAACATGCGATGAAAACTGAGTTACCCTTCCGCCAAATCCATCTGGACTTTCACACGCACGAAGCGATTCCCGGCATCGGCGCGGATTTCGATCCAGACATCTTCGCCGATACGCTGGCGCAGGCGCGCGTCAACTCGATCAATCTCTTCGCGCGCTGTCATCACGGGTGGATCTACTACTACAGCGCGAAGTACGCCGACCGCCAGCACCCGCACCTCACGCGCGACCTGCTGCGCGAGCAGATTGATGCCTGCCACGCGCGCGGGATCAAAACGCCGGTCTACATCACCGTGCAGTGGGATCACTACACGGCGCTGCGCCATCCCGAATGGCGTGTGCTGCGCGCCGACGGCAGCCTCGAAGGCACCCCACCCTACGAAGCGGGCTTCTATCGCCGTCTGTGCCTCAACACGCCCTACGTGGACTGGCTCAAGGGCTTCGTCCAGGACGTGATCGAAACCCTGCCCGTGGACGGCTTATGGCTCGACATTGTGGATGCGCAAGACTGCTCGTGCGCCTATTGCCAGGCCGGGATGCGCGCGCAAGAGCTGGAACCGTCGAACGAGGCGCACCGCGTCCAGTACGGCAAACAGGTCTTGCAACGTTTCCAGAATGAGATGACGGCCTTCATCCACGCACTCAACCCTGACCTGCTCATCTTCTACAACGCCGGACACGTCGGGCCACGCCACCGCGCTATGCTCGATGCCTTCACCCACCTGGAACTCGAATCGCTGCCGAGCGGCGGGTGGGGCTACCTGCACTTCCCCATCGCCGCGCGCTATGGGCGCACATTGGGGCTGGATTACCTGGGGATGACGGGCAAGTTCCAAACCTCGTGGGGCGACTTCCACTCGTTCAAGAACCAGGCCGCGCTGGAATTCGAGTGCAACCACATGCTCGCGCTCAACGCCAAGTGCTGTGTGGGCGATCAACTGCTCCCCCACGGGCGGATATGCGCGGAGACCTACAAGCTCGTTGGCGCAGTCTACGCGCAGGTGGAACAGAAAGAAGCATGGTGCACGGACGCGGCGCAAGTCCCAGAGATCGGCGTACTCACGCCCGAAGCCTTCGAGACCGTGCTGCATCGTTCGCAGAGCAACTTCAAGCCGATCCAGGGCGCGGTGCGGATGTTGCAAGAAGGCGTTGACGGGATCAAATACCAGTTCGACATCCTCGACGGCGAGAGCGACTTCAGCCGCTACAAGGTCTTGGTGTTGCCAGATTACATTCCCGTGGATGCGGCATTGCAACGGAAGCTCGACGTCTATCTCGCTCAGGACGGCGCGATAGTGGCCTCGTTCGCCTCCGGGATGGACGCGCAGCAGACGCAGTTCACGCTCGATATGGGCGTCGCGCTCACCGGTGAAGGCCCCCACGACGCACACGGTACCCTGGTGCGCGGCAAAGAGTATCCCAGCAACGCCTACATTGAGTACATCGTCCCGCGCGCGGGCTTCGACGCCGGCCTGGCGCAGACCGAATACGCGATGTACATGCGCGGTATGGAGATTGCGGCAGGTGATGCCGCCGAAGTATTGGCCGACACCGTTGCCTCGCAGTTCGACCGCACCTACGATCATTTCTGCTCGCACCGGCAGACGCCGTCAGCGGGGCAGATCGTCCACCCCGCCGTGGTGCAACAGGGGCGCGCCATCTACTTCAGCCAGCCGATTTTCTCGCTTTACCAGACCAAAGCGCCGCGCTGGTGCAAGCAACTCCTCTTCAACGCGCTGGCGCGCCTGCTGCCCGAACCGCTGGTGCGCGTCCACGCACCGACGGCGAGCATCATCACGCTGAACGCGCAGCCGCAACACCACCGTCAGGTGCTCCACCTGCTCTACTACGTCCCGGAGCGCCGCTGCGACGAGTACGACGTGATTGAGGATGTCACGCCGCTGTACGATGTGGCGGCATCTATCAAAGCGGTGCAGCCAGTCAAAAGCGTCAGCCTCATCCCGCAAAATGTGGCGCTGCCTTTCACCGTAGAAGCCGGGCAGGTGACGTTCACCGTTCCGAAAATCGAAGGGCATCAAATGGTAGAAATCACACTGTAGCGCCTTCCCCCTGCTCCCCTTGCTCAGCGCCCCCGTCCCGGGGGCGCGCAAGCGCAAACCAGTAGTCCGTCCCCGAGACGGGGACGGCGAGTGCCTTCCCCCTACGCCCCTTGCTCAGCGCCCCCGTCCCGGGGACGCGCGAGAACGGACTTGCCCTTCCCCCTCTATCAAGTACAATACTGAAACGTTGGAACGTTCAAACGTTCCAACGTTTCAACATCCAAACGGAGGAAAGAGATGATTTATCGAGAGTTAGGTAAAACCGGCTATAAAGTGTCACAATTGGGCTTCGGCGCGATGCGCCTGCCGATGAAGGAAGTGAACGGCGCGCAGGTCGTGGACCGCGAATTAGCGCTCCCGATGATCCATCGCGCGTTCGAGGCGGGACTGAACTACATTGATACAGCCGTCGGCTACTGCAACGAAGACAGCCAGCGCGTCGTCGGTGAGGCGCTGAAGGGATGGCGCGAGAAGATCGTCGTCTCGACGAAAAACCACTACTACGGCGAGGATGAAGCTGCGTGGTGGACGAACCTGGAGAACAGCTTGCAACGGCTGGATGTGGAATACATTGACATCTACAACCACCACGGCATCAACTGGGAGCGTTACATCAACGCCGTGGAGCCGCGCATCAGCAAGTGGATGCAGAAGGCGAAGGACCAGGGCCTCATCAAGCACATCTGCACCTCGTTCCACGACACGAACGAGGCGTTGGTGAAATTGATTGATACCGGTTACGTGGAGTCTATCACCCTGCAATACAACCTGCTCAACCGCGCGCTCGAAGAAGGCATCGCGCACGCCAAAGAGAAAGGCGTCGGCATTGTGGTGATGGGGCCGGTGGCGGGCGGCCGCCTGGGCGTGCGCTCGGAGGTGCTGGCGAACCTGATCCCTGGCGTCAATCGCGTGCCGGAGCTGGCGCTGCGCTTCGTGCTCTCCAATCCCGGCGTGACGGTCGCGCTTTCGGGCATGAGCACGATGCAGATGGTAGAAGAGAACGTCGTCACGGCGGCGGACGCAATCAGCCTGACTGACGAAGACAAGGCGCTGATCCGCGATCACGTCGAGCGTCTGGCGGAGATGGCGAAGCTCTATTGCACCGGCTGCAAATACTGCCAGCCCTGCCCGATGGAAGTGAACATCCCCCACATCTTCGAGCTGTACAACCTGGGCCAGGTCTACGGCCTGTGGGAGTACGCCAAAGACAACTACGCCACCTTTCCCGATAGCGCCTGGATCGGCGGCAAGCAAGCCGACGCCTGCATCGAGTGCGGCGAGTGCGAAACCAAATGCCCGCAGAACATCCAGATTCGAGAACAGCTCAAGGCCGCGCACGCGGCGTTGACAGCGTGAAAGGAGAACAAAACAATGACAAATTTTTCTATCGGTATGATCGGCGCGGGGATGATTGCGAAGTCGCATATCAAATGCTTGCAGAAGGAGCCGCGCGCTTCGGTGACGTGGGTGTGTGATGTGAATGAAACCGCCGCGCGCGCCGCAGCGGAAGAATTTCAGATTCCACACGTCTCGGCAGATTACAAAGACATTCTCGCCGACCCGGCGGTAGACGCGGTGCTGATCGCCACGCCGCCGTTCCTGCACGCGGAGATATTCGGCGCGGCGCTGGCGGCGGGCAAGCACGTGCTGGTCGAGAAGCCGTTGGCGGTGACGCCAGCGCAAGTCCGCGAGATGACGGCGCTGGCGGCGGCACATCCCAACCAACTCACGCTGGACGCTTCGTGCCGCCACGCCCGGCTGCAACCCAAGTTCCCCTTCGTCAAGGGGCTGATTGCCAGCGGCAAGCTGGGGCAGGTCTACTACATCCACCACGTCAGCCTGGGGCGCGGGACGTTCATCGAGTACAACAAAACGGCGCGTGGGCGATGGATAAAAAGCTGGCCGGCGGCGGCCCACTCGTGGATTGGGGCGTCTACGACCTTTCGTTCCACCTGGGGATTCTGGGCGATACGCCCGAACTGACAGCGGTGCAGAGCTTCACCCGCAACGACCTGCGCGACATGAGCCAGTGGGTAGCCTTCAGCGACGTGGAGCAGCACGGCGCGGCGTGGATGACGTTCACCGGCGGGCTGACCTACTACTACGAACGCGGCGCCGGCGTCCACGGCGAAACGCGGAACGACACGCGCATCTACGGAACGCAGGGCGGCCTGCACTTGCGCTATACCTCGTGGGATACGCCGGTCATCGAGTACTTCTACGCCGATCCCAAACCGCAGAAAGAGGAACTCACCGTGGATATGTCGCAGCACACCGGCGACGACAACTTCGCGCTCGCGCAGCACTTTATGGACTGCCTCGAAGGCAAGGCCGAGCCGATGATGCCCATCGCGCGTGCGGCCAAGCACATGGAAATCCTGTTCAAGATTTTGGCATAAAACCGTCTGCACAAACGATACGCGCCAGGACATTGTCCTGGCGCGTGCTATTTCCCTAAATCCGTTTCATCCGTTGACACCTACCGCGCCCAGGCGATGTCCAACTCGTGCAGCTTGCCCTCCGTCGGAACGCCAGTTTGCGGGTCCCAGCCCATCATCCCGTAGAACAGGGTCACGGCCTCGTCAAGCACTTCTGGCAGCACCGGCTTCTCGTTCAATGTCGCGGTGACGTGATACTCGGCCATCCGCGCGGGCAGTGTGTCATCCGCGCGCGTCAACCCCTCGCGCAGATTGAAGAGCCGCGCCATCGTCACGCCGCGCTCGCCGACTTTGGCAAGTTCCCACTTGCTCACCTGCCAGCCGGTGATGGCGCGCACAATCTCGATCTCTTCATCATCTGACCAGGGGATGAAGGCGCACAACCCCAGGCTGTTCCCCACCCACGTCCAGTTGGCAGTGTTCATATAAGCGCGCACTTTCGCCGCGTTCAACACCGTCGTCGGGATTGGCTCGTAGACGCCGACGCGGTAGGCATTCTCGCCGACCGGATCGCGGGCGAAGCCTTCGTCCCAGACGTTGTGCATGTGATCGGCGCCGGTAGGCGAGACAGCGTACCCAAGCGCTTGCCCGTGCCGCGTGCGCCCCTCGTGCATGGGGAAGGGCTGGCTCTTGGCGTTGATCGCGTACATCTCCGCGCCCTGGCCGATTTTCTGCGCCGCCAGCGTCGAGCCTTCGGCCAGCAGATCGCCCAACCCTTCACGCTCGCCGATGCGCCGCACCATCTCGACCATGGCTTTGGCGTTGCCAAAGCGCAGTTCCAGGCCACCGGTGTCTTCCGGCGTAAGCAGTTCGTTCTCGAAGCACTCCATCGCAAAGGCGATCACCATACCGGTGGAGATCGTGTCCAGGCTGTAGGCGTTGCACAGCTCATTGGCCTTGGCGACGGCGCGCAGGTCATCCACACCGCAGACCGAGCCAAGCGCGCCGAGCGTTTCGTACTCCGGCCCGCCGTAGATCGGGTTCACATCGTACTCGTCGTCGTGGACTTCGACCACGCGCTTGCAGCGGATCGGGCAGGCGTAGCAGCCGCCGCGATCAATCAAAATCGTGTCGCGCATCCGCTCGCCGCCGATGTTCTCCGCCCCCTCAAACTGCCCGTCCTGGAAGTTACGGGTGGGCAGCGCGCCTACTTTGCTCAGCCCGGTGAGGCCGCCAGCCGTGCCAAGTTCGTGCATTCCCCAGGCCTTGTCCTTCCAGGTATCCACCATAGACTTGGCGAGCGCCTTGACGCCGTCCTCGTTGGCGAGCGGGATCGCCGTCCGCCCTAGCGCCGCCACGCATTTGAGATTCTTCGATCCCATCACCGCGCCCATGCCGGTGCGGCCGGCAGCGTGCTTGAGGTCGTTGATGACGCAGGCATAGCGCACCAGGTTCTCGCCGCCGGGGCCGATCATCGCCAGGCGCGCGTTCTTCGCGCCAAGTTCCGCGCGCACCGCTTCCTGCGTCTCCGCCGTGCTCTTGCCCCACAGGTGCTCCGCCGGGCGGATTTCGGCCTCGCCCTCGTGCAGCCACAGGTAGACAGGCGATGCCGCCTTGCCGCGCACCACCACCGCATCGAAGCCCGCGCGCCGCATCTCCGCGCCGAAGAAGCCGCCCACGTCCGATTCGCCGTAACCGCCGGTCAGCGGTGACTTGCCGCCCACCGCGCTGCGCCCCGAACCGGCAATCGGCACGCCGGTCAACGGCCCAGCGGCGAAGATCAGCAGATTGTCCGGGCCAAGCGGATCCACGTTGGTGGGCAGTTCCTTGAGCAGGTAATAGCCGATGAAGCCGTTGGCGCCCAGATAGCGCCGGTAGAACGCCTCCGACGGCTGCTCAACTTCTATCGTCCCGGTCGTCAGATCAACCTTCAAAATTTTTCCTGTGTAACCATTCATCTCCGTCATACCTCCTTGCTAACAATAAAACAATGCAAATAATCGTAGTGCAAATTTACAATTTGCGCCACAAATGATTAACCAAGCAACGTGCCGCCCTCGTCTGATTGACCGGGGCCTTTCTTCTTGTCCCAATCAATATCGTCCATACTGTGCGTTGTGCGCCATTCGGTGAAGTCGGCCTCGATTGCCTCCGTCCATTTGGTATCCATCTGGCTGGAGTTATAGATGCCCTCGCGCAGCCGTTGGTGGCTGAACGCCTCGCGCATGTGCGTGCGCTCCGAGTGCTCAACGACCTCTTCCGCCAGGTGCGGCGGGATGAAGAGGATGCCCGTCATTGTGCCCAAGACAACGTCGCCGGGCATACAGGTCGCCGCGCCGACGCGACAGGGGACGTTGATGCCGGTCAGCGTCACATTGCGGATCGGCGTGGGATCGAAGCCCTTGCAGAACGTGGCGAAGTTGGGGATTTCGACAATCTGTTGCGCGTCGCGGATGCCGCCGTAGATGACCTGGCCGCGTTTGGTGCGCGTGGCAATCGCCGTCGAGAGGTTCGCGCCGGAGTAGGTGCCTTCGTAGATTTTGTTGAACAGGTCAATGACGATCACGTCGTTTTCCACTAACGTTTCGATGACCCACGAGTTCATCGCGCCGATGCGGCCTTCGACATTGTGGCCGTAGTCCATCAGATAATCGTGCAGGTCGGGGCGATGCGGGGTGAACACGCCCGTCACCGCGCGGCCCACGAGCACAATCTCCGGGCGCAATTGTGTCCAGTTGCCCTCGAACTGGAAATGATAGCCGTGCTGCCAGAGCACCGCCCACGCCTCCTCGGTCACGACGCGCTGCATCCGCCGCAGAATGTCATCCGGCACACGCGGGCGACCATCGGGGAAGCGTTCGCCCGTCCACAGCGGCGTCAGTTGAATAATGTCTTCACGATTGTTGAATTTCATCCGATTCTCCTTAAATTAGATAATTGACAGCATCATCGTCCTGTGTTACAATCTTTTATAGAAGCGGTATCGTAAGACCTGGAGACCCTGGACACTCGGAGAGTGTACCTAGCTGACGCTGAAATGCGTCGGGACAGACTGAAATCAGGGCCCAGGGTGAGCCGCTTTTTTGTTTATGGATATGAAACGAATTCCTCGTCTATGACCTTGTCAGCAATGAGCTGGTAGAAACGCCCGTCCTCACGTTCATACTTCTGAAAGAATGCCCAGGCAACATAATCGGCGGCTTGGAGCAATTTATTAGCAATCGAATCGTCCTGGCGAATGATGACCACTTCCTGAGACACATCGGCAATGCTCTCGCGGATTTCGCGCTCCAAAAGATAACGTAGAGTCCTGTTGGTGTAGCGTTATCCAAACATATATCCACTCTGGCCCATTTGGAAACCACCGCTCGCACTGTTTGTGCAACCGCCCAACGGTAAAGTGCCTCTGAATCACTCAACGGATGTACCATCGCACGCTTATCCACAATCGTAGCGATAATACTCACTGATTCGTCTGCAATAGCTGCCAACAACTGCTCAATAACCTTTTCACGAGAAGCCGCGGCCTTCATTTCGCCGGAACCAAGCGCGGCGCCATAACTTTTAAGCGCCCGCTTAATGTGCAATTCAACAGGACGAGTTTGCTGCATACCAAGCAATGCAACCACAAGGAAATGGCTGCCTGAAAAAGGCGCTACATCGTCTGATTCATCTACAAACACGTAATACAATGATACACTCAGTTATCCGTTCCCCGATGCGCCGAAAACGTCGAGGTAATGGCCGCAGCGTTCGACGAACGAGTCAATGGCGACTTTGCCGAAGACGAAGTAGTTCATAGCGTCCTCGGCGCGCGCGGCCTCGGTGAGACGGCGGGCGGTGGTGACGAAGAGATCGGTCGCCACATTGACCTTGGTAATGCCAGCGGCGATGGCGTCGCGGAACTGCTGGTCGGAGCAGCCCGAGCCGCCGTGCAGCGAAAGGGGAATATCCACCCGCGCGCGGATTTCGCGGAGCAGATCCAGGTCGAGACGCGGTTCTCCGGCATATAAGCCGTGCGCAGTGCCGATGGCGACGGCCAGGATGTCCACGCCGGTTTCGGCGACAAATCGTTCCACATCGTCGGGGTTGGTGAAGCCTTTGCGCTGTGCACCGAATTCCTGGTACTCGGCGCCGGAGCCGACGTGACCGAGTTCAGCCTCCACCGCCAGGCCAAGCGCGTGCGCCGCGCGCACCACGAGACGGGTGTTCGCCACATTTTCTTCGAACGGCAGCTTGGAACCATCGTACATTACGTCGGTGAAGCCCAGAGAAATGGCCTTCATGCAGTGCTCGAAACTGCCGCCGTGATCCAACATCAACGAGACCGGGACGCTGGCCGCCTCCGCACGCGCGCGAATGTAAGCGGCCACGGCGCGACCATTGGGACGTTCGAGCACGCCGGCGTAGACAGCGACCATCGCCGGCGCCTTCTTTTCCTCTAAAACGGTGAACATACCGTCAATGCTGTATGAATCTACCGTATCAAAGAGAGGCAGCGCATAATGAGACTGTTGCGCCCGTTTGAGCGCGGGAAGAATTGAAACGAGTGGCATAAAACTGTTCATCTCCTTGTGTAAAATGTGTTGGATGTTATTCTATAGCGACTTGGCGTTCTCGCAAGAACACCATCACCGCATCAAAACATGGGATCCCGCCGCGCCCGCCGAGGCTGGTGCATTTGAGCGCCGACACCGCAGTCGAGAAGAGAGCGATCTGCCGTAAATTCCACCCCCGCAGCAGGCCGACAATGTACGCGCCGTGGAACACATCGCCCGCGCCCGTCGTATCAATGACGTCCACGGGAAAGGCCGGAGTGTGGAATTGCTCTGCTGCGGTGATCGTATAGCTGCCGTCAATGCCTTCAGTCTGCACGAAGATGCGCGGCCCCATTCCCAAAATGGCTGTACCGGCGGTCCAGATGTCGTCAATGCCGGTCAGGTGGCGCGCAAAGCCCGATCCACTGATGAGCACATCCACGTCAGGGATCAACCGACGCAAGTGTTCACCCACCGGGCCGTCGGTTTTGTGGCCGTCCAGCACCACCGTCTTGCCTGCCGCGCGCATCCACTGCGCCGCCTGAATGGCCGCCGCGTTGTGGAACCCGTCCAGGTGCAAGTAATCGGCGGAGGTCACGTAGGCGCGATCCAGCTCCTGCGGCTCAATCTGCCCTTGCCCCCAACGCTGTACACTGGAAAAGATGCGCTCACCCGTCTCCGCGTGGATGTTGACGACGACGACCTGATCTTCGGGCGCGTCACGGTAGACCATATGGCTCAGATCAATGCCGCACTCGCGCATCGAACGCAGCTTAAACTCGGCGGCGGCGTCATTGCCGGCGGTGCCGATGAAGCCCACGCGCGCCCCCAGTTTGGCCGAAGCCACCATCGCCGTACCGACTGGTCCCCCACCGTCAAATCCAAAGGCGCTAATCCGCGTGCCGCCTGCCCACGTCGGCAAGTCTTTACAGCGGATCAACACATCTAATGTACACATTCCCAACCCAATAATCTGCAGGCTGTTCTCCATTGTCTTCCCCTGAAAGTAGAGTGTTGGAACGTTCGAACGTGAGAACGTTGAAACGGCTTCTTCATCTAGCGCGTTTTGATTATATGTCATTTTCCCACTTTGACCTATCTGCAACACTGCGTTATACTAGGGATAATAATGAATGACGTGAAAAACCAAGCTGGCAGCCGATCCGGCGGACTGACAAACATAGATCAAACCTGACAAGGGAATCTGGTTAAAATGACACAAGCTTATTTTTACCACTACAGGCTAGGAATGCAAAAGCTCATCGCCACGTTGGGCAAAGATCACCCTCGCATTCACGAGGTCCAGGTGCTCCAACACCGGCTGACCGAGAATATCATAGCTTTAAGAAAGCCGTCGCCGCGTTATCCACATGGTCCAGGTGCTCCAACACCGGCTGACCGAGAATATCGCCCAAACGCTGGAACACGGCAACGCGCCAGCCCTCGATGCCGGCCGGGAGCGGATTCTCGAAAGCTGTGAACGTCTCAGCCTCCTCCTGACTGGCGCGCCCTTCCACGAATTTTGCGGATTGCCCGGTATAGGGGAAGCCCTTCCGTCTGCGCCTGACGCCAAAAGGCTCTTGGAAGCCTATTTCACCCGGATGAACGATCTGTTGGCCTACCAGGGATTGCGGACGGCTCCCCCGACCAGCGAAGTGCGCGGCATCGCCCGTGAACAAACGCTGGCGTTGTTGCACAGCCTGAACGACGACGGCGTGAGCAAAGGCCAGGTGCTGCAATTCCTGTATGAGGCGGGCCTTGTCACCCAGGGACCTGCCGTTATGTTCCTATCGGAAGCCGATTTGACGGGCGTACAGCTCAACGGAGCCTTTCTGGTCGAGGCGCACCTGGCAGGAACACATCTGGAACACGCCTATTTGGAACACGCGCATCTGGAATGGGCGCACCTGGGCGAGGCCGACTTAACCGAAGCGCGCATGAGGCGCGTGTTTCTGGTCGCCGCGCACCTGACCCGCACCAACCTGGCCCAAGCGGATCTGCAAGAAGCTCACATGGTCAGCACGCGACTGGCCGGCGCGAATCTGAGCGAAGCTAACCTCACCCGCGCGCACCTCGAATGGAGCTTTATGGTGACGGCTAACTTGATGGGCGCCAGCCTGGTGGGCGCACAACTGGTCGGCAGTGAACTGCGCGGCGCGAATCTGGCCTATACTGATTTGTGTGGCGCAAACCTGCAAGATACGCGCCTGACGTGGAGCCGCCTCAGAGATGCCACTTATGATGAGACGACCCTATGGCCGGAAGGCTTCGACCCCATATCGGCCGGCGCCGTATTGAAACGCTGACGCCCAAGTCCACTGCTGCGCTTCGGACCGGGCGCGTGCCGTGGATTGTGCTCGTCGCGCCTACACCAGGACTGTTCACCGCTGGTATCCTGCAACAGCAGCGCAATTTCACCCGTGGCGCTCGCGGTTTTTACGCAGCACATAACGCGGTACAATGATGTTCTCGGCAGAAAAGCGTTTCGGACAATTGCTGGAACGGATTCTGTTTGAAGCGGAGGCGCTGTGCAACGCCGATGGCGGCACGCTCTACCTTTACGACAATCACGAACACCTGGCGTTCGTCATCATGCACAACGACACGCTGCGCATCGCCCTGGGCGGCGCGGACGGCGACCCGATTCCCTTCGCGCCGTTGCCACTCTACGATGCGGAGACCGGCGCGCCGAACCACAGCAACGTCGCTGTCTACGCGGCGCTGACGCGCCAGACGATCAACATCGCGGACGCCTATCACGCTGAGGGTTTCGACTTCTCCGGCACCAAAGCCTTCGATCAGCAAACCGGCTATCACTCGCAGTCTTTCTTGACCGTCCCACTACAAAACGAAAACGGCGCTTTGTTGGGGGTGTTGCAACTCATCAACGCGCGCCATCCAGGCACGGACACGGTGATCGCCTTCAGCAGCGATCTGCAAAAAGTCGTGGAGGCGCTGGCGGCGCTGGCGGCGTTGGCGCTGGCCGCCTACATCCGCGAGCAAAAGCTGCGCGCCGAAATCCAGGAACTGCGCATCGCCGTGGATCAAGAAAAGAAAGAACGCCAGGTCGCAGAAATCACCGAGTCCGCCTACTTTCATCACCTGCTCGAACAGGCCCGTAAACTCCGCGAGCGGATTGCCAAATGATCTAACTGGTAATCAGGAACCGGTAATTTGAAGTCCCCAATGACCAATCCCTGATTACCCATTACCATTTTCAGGAGGCGCAATGAAAGCCACAGAACCCACTATCGAAACGTATCGTAAGTTCCTCAAGAGCGACCAATGGGACAGGTTTGGCGAGATGCAGACCGATCAGCAGAAGCGGCTGCCTGCGCCGCCGCTGCAAAAGCCGTATCCAGTGGACGCGCCGTTGAGCGATTTGGTGTCGCCTGCCGACTTGACCGTGGGGACACTACCACTGCGCGATGCCATCAACAGACGCCAGAGCCATCGCCGGTTCAACGATGCGGCGCTCACATTGGAAGAGTTATCCTTTCTCTTGTGGGCCACGCAGGGCGTCCACGAAATCTGGCGCGGCGGGATCGCGGCGCGGCGCACCGTGCCCTCAGCGGGAGCGCGCCACCCGTTCGAGACGTACTTGCTCATCAACCGGGTGGACGGCATAACGCCGGGACTCTATCGCTACCTCTCGCTGGATCACAAGCTGTGCTTCCTGCGCGCAGACCCGGCGCTGCCGGGTGAGGTCAGCGCGGCGTGTAATGAGCAGAGCTTCATTGGGACTGGCGCGGTGGTGTTTATGTGGACAGTGATCCCGTACCGCACGGAATGGCGCTATAGCTTCATCTCGCCTAAGATCATTGCTTTGGATGCGGGCCACGTCTGCCAGAACCTCTACCTGGCCTGTGAGGCCATCGGCGCGGGGACGTGCGCGATCGGCGCGTACAATCAGGCTGCGCTGGATGCGCTGCTCGGCGTAGACGGCATAGAGGAATTCGCCATCTATGTCGCGCCGGTGGGGAAAGTGTAGCAGAGAATTCGTACACAGATGTCACGGATTCTACGGATTTTTCTTGAAACCATCCGTGAAATCCGTGTTCATCTGTGTACCAATGTCAACGACGGCGGCGGGAACGACGGCGCTTGCTCCCTGACTTTTCGCCGGAACCGGACGACGGCGATTCTGTGGCTTCTGGCTCCTCGGTGGGCTGCGGGATTGGCGCGTGGAGCATCTGCTGGTAATAGTCGTCCAGCAGCATCGTGATGACCTCCAAGCCGTCGTCGTCCTCGGCGAGGCGGCGCGCCAGTGGAACAAAGCGTTGGCTGCGCTCGGTCTTCAGTTTGTCGCGGTCACGCAGGCGGGCTTCGAGCAGCGCCGTCAGCCGCTCGGCCACCACATCGGCCACATCCGCATCGGTCGGCATGGCGCGTTCCTCCATATCGATGCTGTAGTGCTGCATGATGCGCTTGAGCATCAGTTTTTCGGTCAGCCCCACCAACGAAATCGCCACACCTGCCGCACCCGCGCGGCCCGTCCGCCCGGCGCGGTGGATATAGCTCTCCACGTCTTCCGGCAACTCGTACTGAATCACGTGCGAGAGTTCAGGAATATCGAGGCCGCGCGCGGCCACGTCGGTCGCCACCAGAAAGCGCAATTTGCCCTCGCGCACGCGCTTCAACACCCGCTCGCGATCTTTCTGCGGGAGATCGGAGCTGATCTCGTCCGCGTCATAACCGAAGCGCTGCAAGACCACCGTCACGTAATGCACACGCATCCTGGTGTTGCAGAAGATAATGGCCGAGGCGGGATTCTCAATCTCGATCAGCCGCACCAGCCCGCGATCCTTCTCCATATCGGGCAGCGTGTAATAAACGTGCTCGGTATCCAGGACGTGCACGTGATCGCTGCTCAGCGACAGGAACTCCGGCTCCTGGATGAACTGGCGTGCCGTGCGCAAAACGGAAGGCGGGAACGTGGCCGAAAACATGCTGGCGTGAACGGCGCGCTGGGGCAGGTAACGCTGCACCTCACGCATATCGGGATAGAAGCCCATTGACAACATGCGATCGGCCTCATCGAAGACAAGCATTTCCAGATGCTCCAGCGTGAACGTGCGCTTGAGCAAGTGATCGAGGATACGCCCCGGCGTGCCCACGACGATGTGCGCGCCTTTCCGCAGCGCGTCGATCTGCGGACCGTAGCCGACGCCGCCATACACCGCCACAGTGCGGAATCCGGCAGGGCCACACAGTAGCTCCGCATCCTGCGCCACCTGGCGGGCCAGCTCGCGCGTCGGCGTGAGGATGAGCGCCTGGCATTGAGCGCGCGCCGGGTCGAGGCGTTCCAACATCGGCAGCAGATACGCGCCGGTTTTGCCGCTGCCCGTGCGCGCCTGGATCATCATCCCGCGTCCCGCAAGCAGATAGGGAATAGCGCGGGCCTGCACCGGCATCAGCGTCGTCCAGCCGGCGCGGGCCGCCGCTGCACGAAGCGGTTCAGAGAGTTGGTCGAGGGAAACGTCGGCCAACGTATTTTGTGGCCCGTCGGTTACAGGTGTTGTTGTGTTCATGCCAGAACCAACTCGTCTACTTCCGCCAAAACCTGGTGCTGCACGAAAGCCGGAGAATAGGCTTCAATTTTTCGCATCGCTTCACGATCGTAGACGCGCTCACCGCACTTCGCACATTCATAAAACTCCAGGTTTGGCACAACATAGACTTGGTGGTCAAATTCATTGGTCCAATCTTGCGTAAGTAGACGAATCTGGTCACTACCACAATTTGGACATCGGGTAATTCTTAATTTAGTTTCCATAATCTTATTTGGCGTGTTATTGTGTTCTTTTAGAAGAGATCAGAAAATAATAAGTCTCAGTAGCTTCGTCCTTGACCAATTTGCCCTTGGTATAGATAACCAACCCCTCGAAATTTGTGCTCTGAATCACATACAAGTACTCTCGATTCTGTTGACGATAAGGATTCTCGGAACGCAACCGTTTGTAAATAGCAACCGCGTTTAGAATGGACTCCGCTACATCCAACTCGGTTAACCCGTCGCCTTCCATTTCAGCCCGGGCTTTTTCGCTAAACACGTAATGCCCGGCCAAAACAGCGCGCTTGATCCGAATCAGAATCTCACTCATTGCAGGTATAATCCGTTAATAACTATATGATATTATCCTAACATCGAATAGACGGCTTGTCAATGCAGGGAAAATTATGATAGGCATAATTCGCCCCGGCACAGACTATAGTCTTATCTATCCTTACGTGGTATCCAAACGCCGAATCGCCGGCGAGAGCCACCCTAGCAACCCGGTCAACGCGCCGCCCAGACTGGTGCAGAGGAACATCACGGCCATGCCTGCGCCGGGTCCCGTCCCCACCAGCCAGCCTAGCGCACCCACCAGCGCGCCGCCAGCTTGCATCGCCGGCTCAAACAGCCGGTCGGCCAGCAGCCCACCAGCCAGGTAGCCAACCGGTTGCGAGAGTACCTGAATCATCTCGCGCGTGGAAAAGACGCGCCCCTGCACATCCAGTGGGACAATCTCCTGCCACAGCGCAAAGTACGGGCTGACGATAAAGGGGATGCTCAACTCGGATAAAAAGCCGGCGATGGACCACCCCGTCACCGAGCGACTGATCGCGGTGAGAAAATCGCAGATCAAGAAAGAGAGCAACGTGCTCAAAAGATAAATGCGCGTCTTCCGTCGCGCCCGGCGACCCCACAGGCTGACCAGCACGCCTCCGACGACGCCGCCCACCCCCATCATGGTGCGCACCACGCCCAGGCCGAACTCGTCGCCGCCAGTGCGCGCCAGGATCATCGGCGAGAGCACGGCGAAGTAGGTCACCGTGCCGAACAGGTTGACGAGGAAGAAAGTCAACAGGAGATGGCGCAGTCCAGGACGGCGGACGATGTATTGGAAGCCGAAACGCATTTGACGGCTAAATCCGCCGGCCGCTGAGCGCCCTTCGACGCTGCGCGGCGGGGCGGGGATGCGGATACACAGCAACCCGAGCAGCGCCAGCGATAGCGTGCTCAAATCGGCGGCCATCACCCACGTGAGATCGCCCGTCGCCATCAACAGGCCAGCGAGCGCCGGGGCGAAGATGCGCGCCGCCGATTTCCCCAGGCCGAGCAGACCGTGCGCGCGTGTGTAGCCTTCCCTGGGGATCAGCAAGCTGACGGAGGCCGAAAACGCCGGATCCTGGAAAGCCTCCATCGCCCCGGCAACACCCTGCGCGAGATAGAGATGCCAGACGTGCAACTGGCCTGTTGCGTACAGCGCCAGCAACAGCGCCGTCATACAGCCCGCGCCGAGATCGGCGAACGCCATCACCCGGCGGCGATCCCAGCGATCTACGAGCACACCGGCAAAGGGGCTGGCGATGACGAAGGTGATGCAGCTAAAAAAGCCGAGCAGTGCCGAAGCGGTGGCGGTGCCTTCCTGCTGATAGGCCCAAATCAACACAGCAAAACGGGTCATGCCTGTGCCGAGCAACGAAACAGATTGGCCGACCAACAATACCCAGAAAGGATTCTTTCTTATCGCATCCATCTCGGCGGGCATTTTAGCATAATTTGACGGTTTTAGAAAATCTTGACACACATTTATTTCTATGCTACACTTGCTTTTAGGGTTAGAAATACTGTCTGCATCTGCCAGTACACGCTTTTACTTACAGTTTGATCTCCTTAACGTTGATGCGCATAACCTTATGCAAAGAGGCTGCGCATTTTGGATGGTGAAGTTTGAGAAGCAGTAAAGCGAAAGGAGGTATCCCCGGTCATTGAAACTGTGAAAATCATTGTGTAACTCACATTCAGTTTTTTTTCGTTTCAGTGTTTCAATCAAAACCACAAAGGAGGAAATCTATGAATCGCCCAGTCTCACGTTTTCATCGGCATTGGTATGGTATCGTTACCACGCTGCTAGTGATAGCGATACTCGTCACGGCCTGCGGCCCCCAAGCGACCACGCCGGCCACCCAGCAAGCACAGCCGACAGCCAAACCCGCAGAGCCAACGGCTAAACCGGCAGAGCCGACGGCTAAGCCCGCAGAACCCACAGCTAAACCCGCCGAACCCACGGCTGTACCGGCGCCCAAGTATAACGAGGCTCCGCAATTCAAGGAAATGGTAGCCGCCGGCAAACTGCCCCCCGTCGAAGAGCGTCTGCCGGCCAATCCCCGCGTGATCGAACCGCTGGACTCCATCGGCGAGTATGGCGGCTTGATGCGCCACCCGCTGCTCGGTTCATGGTCGTCGCGCTTCTATTCTTTCATGGGCAACGAAAACCTCCTGGTCTGGACGCCCAACTGGGATGGCCTGATCCCCAACGTCGCCGAGTCCTATGAGGTGAACGCCGAATCCACCGAATTCACCTTCCACCTGCGCAAGGGTATGAAATGGTCCGACGGTGAGCCTTTCACCGCTCAGGACATCATGTTCTGGTACAACGACATCATGCTCAACCCAGAGCTTACGCCGCAGAAGCCAAACTGGCTAACCGTTGCTGGCGAGTTCGCCAAGGTGGAAGCGCCCGACGACTACACCGTCAAGTTCTCCTTTGCCGCGCCTTACGGCCTCTTCCTCCAGTGGATTGCTACGCCCAGCGGCTCGAACATGATCGAGTACCCGGCGCACTATGTCAAGCAATTCCACGCCAGCTATGTTGACAAGGCGGAGCTGGACAAGAAGGTGGCTGACGCGGGATTCGCCACTTGGGTGGAGCTTTTCCAGTCCAAGACCGGCGCGCAGGGCGCCGGCGCTGGCTGGACTAATGTTGATTTGCCAGTGATCTATGCCTGGGTGGTGAAGGAACCGGCCGGCGGCAACGTCACGCGCGCCGTTTCCGAGCCGAATCCCTACTACTGGAAAGTGGATACCGCCGGCAACCAGTTGCCCTACATCCAGCGCATCGAGTGGGAATTTCTGAGCGATCCGGAATTGCTGCTGCTGCGCACGCTGAACGGCGAAGTCGAGTTTATGAACTATTACGCTAACTCGCTCAAGAACAAAGCCGTTCTGTATGAAAATATGGAAAAGGGCGACTATCACTTCTTCGACCAGATCCGCGACCAGGCCTGCACGACCGTGATCCACCTCAACTGGAACACCACCAACGCGGCTTTGCGCGAAGCCTTCCAGAACAAGGATTTCCGCATCGCGCTTTCGGTAGCCATCAACCGCCAGGAAATCATTGACACGGTCTTTGTCGGCCAGGGCATCCCCTACCAGGCCGCGCCTAAGCCAACCAGCCAATTCTACAACGAGGAGCTGGCGACCCAGTACACCGAGTATGATGTCGCCAAGGCTAACGAGATTCTCGACAAGCTCTACCCGCAGAAGGACGCCAGCGGCGTGCGGCTGCTGCCGAATGGTCAACCCCTCAAGTTCGATCTAATTGTGGATGCTACGCGGATGCCGGACTGGATTGACGTCCTGGAACTGGTAGACATTTACTGGGATGCAGTGGGCGTTGATATGACCGTCCAGGGCATCAGCGGCGAGTTGCTCGACGAGCGGCGCAAGGCCAATGACTATGACGCTACCGCCGGCTGGAGCGATGGCGGTCTGGCGACCCTGCTGAACGTCGGTTCATTCCTCTTCCCCCTGGGCTGGGGGAGCACGTTTGCGCCAGCATGGGGCGCCTGGCTACAGCCGAGTGACTTTGGCGGCGTACCCGAGGAACCACCAGCTATCGTCAAGAAGCAGAAAGAGTTGTACGACCAGATCAAGGCCACTGCCGATCTCGATAAGCAGGTCGAGCTGATGAACCAAATCATTGACATCGCCATTGACCAGTTCTGGACCATCGGCATCAGCCTGGATACAGGGCAGTTCGGTGTGGTCAAGAACAATTACTTCAACGTGCCGCTGGCTATGCCAGAGTCCTGGAACTATCCCGATCCCTTCCCCACCAACACCTGTACCTACTGGATTAAGGAGTAAGATTTTCGCGGTGTGTTTTGTTGGCGGGCATAGCCCGCCAACAAAACCCCATTTTCCGCTTTGGGGACGGCGGATTGTGATCCGCCTGAAGCGTTAAACTAAGGTTATTTTCGAGGAGGGCGTGATGCTCCAGTTTATTCTGCGACGGATCTTGTACATGATCCCCACGCTGATTGTTGTCTCGATCATTTCATTTATCATTATTCAATTGCCGCCCGGCGACTATCTCACCACCGTCGTCACAAATCTGCGGGCGACGGGCGAAACGATTGATGAGGCGACCCTCGCCGCGATGGAACAACGGTATGGCCTCAACCAACCGATTTATGTGCAATACTGGAAGTGGATTACGGGTATTATCCTACGCGGCGACTTCGGCCAATCCTTCGAATGGAATCAACCGGTGAGCGCGCTCATCTGGGGACGTCTGTTCTTGACCTTTGCCATGTCTCTGGCGACCCTGCTTTTTACCTGGGTGGTGGCCTTTCCAGTAGGAATCTTTTCGGCGGTGCGGCAATACTCAATCGGTGACTATATCGCAACCATCATTGGCTACATCGGCCTGGCGATCCCTGATTTCTTGTTGGCGCTGGTGCTGATGTACATCGCCTTCAAGGTCTTTAATCAAAGCGTGGGCGGACTTTTCTCGCCGCCCTTCGTGGATGCGCCCTGGAGTTGGGCCAAGGTATGGGACCTGCTCAAGCATTTGTGGATTCCGGTGATTATCATCGGTACGGGTGGGACGGCCGGCCTGATTCGCGTGATGCGCGCCAATTTGCTGGATGAGCTGCACAAGCCTTATGTGACGACCGCGCGGGCCAAGGGTATGACCGAGTTTCGCCTGATCCTCAAGTATCCGGTGCGGATAGCCCTGAACCCCTTCGTGAGTACGGTGGGCTGGACCCTGCCGATTCTGGTATCAGGCTCAGCCGTCGTCTCCATTGTACTGGCTCTGCCCACCACCGGCCCCTTATTGCTGCGCGCGCTAATGTCGCAAGATATGTATCTGGCCGGCAGTTTCATCATGCTACTGAGCGTATTGACGGTGATCGGGACGTTTATTTCCGACATCCTGCTGGCCTGGCTTGATCCGCGCATTCGTTTAACCCAGTAAAAGGTAGAGAGCTATGACTGCTTCAGTTCATCCGACGATTGACGAGCATAAGCAAGCGCCTCCGCCGAAAAAAGCAGAGGCCGAGGCCAAGATTCTGGTAGCCTCCCAATGGACGCTGATGTGGCGCAAGTTCCGCAAGCATCGCCTGGCGATGGTCGGCGGCGTGATCACCATCCTGATCTATCTGGTCGTGCTGTTTGCCGAATTTCTGGCCCCCTTCCCAGACGCCGCTTTTAGCTCCCAGTATCCCTATGCGCCGCCTCAACCCCTGCACCTGTTCGATCGCACCGCTGACGGGCTACGTTTCTGGCCCCATGTCAACGGCTACGCTGTGACCATCAACCAGGCAGCCCTGAAGCGTGAGTTTGTCGTGGACAGAGAGGCCAAAGTCCCAGTGCGGCTTCTGGCGCATGGTACGCCCTACAAACTGTTAGGCTTGTTCAATGCCGACTTGCACCTGGTCGGCCCGGTCGAGTATGACGAGGACCCGACGCGCATCCTCATCCCGATGTATCTGCTCGGCGCCGACCGTATGGGGCGCGACGTACTGAGCCGTCTGATCTACGGCACGCGCATTTCAATGACCATCGGTCTCATTGGGGTCGCGCTCAGTTTCATTATCGGGCTGACGTTGGGCGGCGTATCCGGTTTCTACGGCGGCATGGTGGATAACATCATTCAGCGGGTGATCGAGCTGCTGCGGTCCATCCCGACGATTCCACTATGGATGGGACTCGCCGCGGCGCTGCCCTCATCCTGGAAACCGCTTCAAGTTTTCTTCGGCATCACCGTTTTGCTGTCGCTGATCGGCTGGACCGGGTTGGCGCGCGTGGTGCGTGGCCGTTTTCTCGCCCTGCGCACCGAGGACTTTATTATGTCGGCGCGCCTGGATGGTAATTCTACGGCGCGTGTCATCCGCGCCCACATGATCCCGGCCTTTGCCAGCCACATTATCGCCTCCTTGACCCTGGCGATCCCTGGCATGATCCTGGCGGAGACCTCGCTAAGTTTCCTGGGTTTGGGCCTGCGTCCGCCGATTGTCAGTTGGGGCGTGCTCCTCAAGGAAGCGCAGAATATCCGTGCGGTGGCGACGGCGCCCTGGTTGTTGCTGCCGGGCATCGCCGTGGTCATTGCCGTGCTGGCCCTCAATTTCCTGGGAGACGGGTTGCGGGACGCAGCCGATCCTTACGGTCGGTGAGCCGATCCTTACGGTCGGTAAGCCAATCCCTATAGGCGTTGACACTGAATAGGACATACATTCATGAGCAGATCAGACCTTCTTCTCGACGTAATTGACCTCAAGACGCAATTTTTCACCGATGATGGCATTGTGCGCGCTGTAGATGGCGTCTCGTTTCAAATGCAACGCGGTGAAACGCTCTGCATCGTTGGCGAAAGCGGCTGCGGGAAAACCATCACGGCCCGTTCGATCCTGCAGATTCTTGATTATCCTGGCCGCGTCGTAGATGGACAGATCTTCTTTCATCGCATCCGCCGCGTGAACGACGTAGAAACCAGAGAGATCATTGATTTAGCCACCCTCAAGACGCGCGGGCCGGAGATCCGCGACGTGCGCGGCAAAGACATCTCCATGATCTTCCAGGAGCCGATGACCTCGCTCAGCCCGATCCACACCATCGGCAACCAGATCATCGAAGCCATTCGCCTCCATCTCCCGATCTCGAAAAGCGAGGCCAGGGAGCGCGCGATTGAGCTGTTGCGCCGGGTCGGCATCCCACAGCCCGCCGAACGCCTGGACACCTACACCTTCCAACTCAGCGGCGGGATGCGCCAACGCGCGATGATCGCTATGGCGTTAAGCTGCAGCCCCAGCCTGCTCATCGCCGATGAACCAACGACCGCCCTGGACGTCACCACCCAGGCGCAAATCCTGGACTTGATGAAAGAGTTGAAAAACGAGATGGGAATGAGCATTATGCTCATTACCCATGACCTGGGTGTGGTAGCGGAAATGGCCGATAATGTGGTCGTTATGTATTTGGGAACGGTGGCGGAGCAAGGCAACGTCGTTGAAGTATTCCACGACCCACGCCACCCCTACACCCAGGCGCTGCTGCGATCCATTCCAAAATATGGACTGCGCGCAGCCGGCAAGCGTCTGGATTCGATCCAGGGGATGGTGCCTGACCCGTACAGCCGCCCCGCCGGTTGTCCCTATCACCCTCGCTGTGATCGGATGATCCCCGACAAATGCGACCGTATCGCGCCGCCCACCATCCAGATTGGCGAAAATAGAGTCGTGAGTTGTCTACTCTACGATGTCCAGGGCGCTGCCGCGCAACAGCAACGCAACCCCACCAGAATGATTTGAGGTATGTCAATGGCCGACCAACAACAACCCAACGATTCAACGCAAATCACCACAGACGCCGTGAGCAACGGTCCTATGCGCAGCGACGCCATGCTAGAGGTAAAAGACCTGAAGATGCACTTCCCGATTTATGGAGGCTTCTTTCGCCGGGTGGTGGGACAGGTTAAGGCCGTAGACGGCGTCAATCTCTTCATCCGCCCTGGCGAAACCCTGGGATTGGTCGGGGAGAGCGGCTGCGGCAAGACAACGACAGGACGCTGCATCATTCGCGCCTACAAGCCACTGGATGGACAAATTCTCTACCGGCAAACAGACGGGAATGTGATGGATTTAGCGCCGCTGGACGACCAGAGCCTCCGCCCCTATCACCGCGAAATCCGTATGATTTTCCAGGACCCCTACTCCTCGTTGAACCCGCGTATGCCGGTGGTTGATCTGGTCGGGGAACCGATGAAAGTCAACAAAATCGCCGCCGGCAAGGAATTGGAAGACCGGGTGGCCGATCTTCTGCGCCGGGTGGGGTTGCGCCCCGAGTATATGAAGCGCTACCCCCACGCCTTCAGCGGCGGCGAACGCCAACGCATCGGCATTGCCCGCGCGCTGTCCTTGGATCCCCGGTTGGTCATCTGCGACGAAGCCGTCTCCGCGCTGGATGTGTCGGTGCGGGCGCAAATCCTCAATCTGCTCGAAGATCTGCAGGCCGAGTTTCACCTGACATACCTGTTCATCGCCCACGATCTGAGCGTGGTGGAATACATCTGCGACCGCGTCGCGGTGATGTATGTCGGCAAATTGGTGGAGTTAGCCTCGACCGACGAACTCTTTGCGCAGCCGCAACACCCCTACACCGAAGCCCTACTGTCTGCCGTACCGCAGCCCGACCCGTTGATCCGCGACCAGAAACAACGGATTGTGCTGGAAGGCGAGGTGCCCGACCCCGCGAACCCGCCCAGCGGTTGCTACTTCCATCCGCGTTGCCGCTACAGCGACGGCGCGCGCTGTATGAACGAAACCCCTGCCTTGCGCGAAACCACGCCGCTCCACTTCGTCGCCTGCCATTACGCCGAAAAACTCAGCCTGCGCGGTGTGGTTGCGCCGGTCGCATAACACACTCCTACAAAAAAGTAGGACGCACTGGCAGTGCGTCCTACTTTTGTTGCCAATCGCTTGACCACGTATACTTTACGCTGCGCGCTTGGGCTTAATCGTCACCCACAACTGGTAATCGCGGATCAACCGATACACCTTGTACACCGCATCCAGGACAACCACAATCAAGGCGATCAAGAAACCGAGCCGCAGCCCGTTGTTCAGCAGGCCGATCAGCGCTTCTGCGCCTTCCGGCGCAGCGGCCAACCCAACACGCAAGGCTTCTGGATTGACGACGGCAGGGCCGTTCAGCAGGCGTCCCAGGATGTAGATGTCGAAACCCTGGAACAGCAGGGCGGCGATGCGCGTGCCGAGTTGCCAGCGTCCCTGCCGCAGCAACACCACATCCAGACCAATCGTCAGCCCCCAGCGCACGATGAACAGCGGCAGGTAGAGCGAGAAGAAGGCCGCCGAAAGGAAGGACGGCGTCGTGTGCCAGGTCCCGTCGTAGTACACGCCGCCGATGCGGTCGCCAAAGGCTGCCAGCGCTGCAATCACCAGCGCCGTGAACGCGATTTCGGCAATCAGTCCGCCGCGCTTGATCTCGTCGCGCGGCTCAATGGCGGGCAGATCGTGCGGGTTCCATTTCTTTCCTTCATCCAGTTTGAATTCCTCTTCAGGGATCACTCGTTCCAACACAGCGAAGATCAAGGTCGCCGAACCGATGCCGCTCAACAGGATGTTGATGAACGTCGTCCACGCCTGAAGCAGCAGGTTGAGCGCGGAAGGCGCATCAGGCCCCAACGCTGTAACAACGGTCAAAACGATCGCGGCCAACAATCCCGCGCCGGCAATGACGGTGACGACGAGCCGGTACAGATCGTAGAGCTTCGGGCCGATGACGTACCGCGCTTGTGGCCGGTATTTGTCCGCCATCTGCTCCGGCGGGCCAAACTCTTCGAGCACGGCGACCTGCTCCTCTTCCGTAAAATCCGCCGCGCGTCCGGTGCGCTCTTCCAAAGCATCGAGCAACAACGAGCGCAGTTCCTGTTCCACGTCGGCGCGCGTGCGCTCCGGCAGCCGCCGCCCAACTTGATAGACGTAACGATTGATCAGTTCCATTTTACTTTTCCTCCTGTTTTTGTAATAACTTCTGCATTGCATTGACTAAAGACTGCCATTCCTGTGTAAGCTCTTCCAATACCGATTGCCCCGTGGCATTGAGCTGATAGTACCGGCGCGGGCGCGATTCGTTCAGCGACCACTCGCTTTGCAGCAGGCCCTGCTCCTCCAGCCGCCGCAGCAGTGGATAGAGCGTGCCCTGGTCAATATCAACGCCGCGTTCGGTCAGCCGCTCTTTGAGCGTGTAGCCGTAGGCTGGCTCTTGGAGCTGGCTGAGCACGCCGAGCACCAGCGTGCCCCTTCGCAGTTCTGAGATCAGGTTTTGTGTGATATCATTCATATTGTGTATCCTCCTTCACTATTGATGACATTATACCATATATTACACAGTATTGTCAAGAGGGAAATATAAGATTTCGTCAATTATTCGGAAAAACTAGCCACATGGTCAGGTAGTCGTTAGTCGGGTAGTCGTGAGTCAGATAGTCACAGTAAATGTAGATCTAGCCACCGGACAGTTTTTCAAAGTAAGGTAGCCAGATAATCTTGAAAGATTCCGCATTCGTCAGATGCCGGTCAATACTATCCAAACCGATGCGGAAAACACTGAGATCGCGACGATCTTTGCGA